>ENA-OOWH01000979-OOWH01000979.1-human-gut-metagenome-genome-assembly--contig:-NODE-979-length-19199-cov-5.255067_pt1 | contig 19199 bp, 10 predicted proteins | sample MGYA00241576_ERZ501321 | MGnify/ENA primary metagenome ERZ501321 (study PRJEB25962, sample SAMEA2042733) | human gut metagenome | biome: human gut; feature: human-associated habitat; material: faeces... | reverse complement strand
TTTGGGCACCTTGGTACACTTTGCATAAGCTTTATTCCGGTCTGATAGACCAATACTTATATGCAGATAATCAGCAGGCTTTGAGTGTGGTGACCAAAATGGGCGACTGGGCTTATAACAAACTGAAACCGCTTAGTGAAGAGACACGCCGGTTAATGATACGTAATGAGTTCGGGGGAATCAACGAATCATTTTATAATTTATATGCCATCACAGGCGACGAGCGTTATCGTTGGTTGGCGGAATATTTCTATCATAATGACGTGATCGACCCACTGAAAGAACTTCGGGATGATTTGGGAACCAAACATACAAATACATTTATCCCGAAAGTAATTGCAGAAGCTCGCAACTATGAATTGACACAGAATGAGACGAGTAAAAAACTTTCAGAGTTTTTCTGGCATACCATGATTGACCATCACACCTTTGCTCCGGGATGCAGCAGTGATAAAGAGCATTTTTTCGACCCGAAGAAATGCTCTAAACACTTGACTGGTTATACCGGTGAAACATGTTGCACCTACAATATGTTGAAACTTAGTCGCCATCTTTTCTGCTGGACCGGTGATTCTTCTATTGCCGATTACTACGAGAGAGCATTATACAATCATATCCTTGGACAGCAAGACCCGGAAACAGGGATGGTAACTTATTTCCTTCCGTTACTTTCCGGCTCTCATAAACTGTATAGCACCAAAGAAAATTCTTTCTGGTGTTGTGTAGGCAGTGGATTTGAGAATCATGCCAAATATGGAGAAGCCATCTATTACCATAATGATAAAGGCATCTATGTGAATCTGTTTATTCCTTCCCAAGTGACTTGGAAAGAAAAAGGACTGACGCTTCTTCAGGAAACCGATTTTCCGAAGGAAGAGACTACTCGGCTCACTCTTCGTGCAGAAAAGCCAAGGCATACTACTATTTATTTGAGATATCCCTCATGGAGTAAAAATGTGAAGGTACTTGTGAATGGTAAAAAGGTGTCAGTGAAACAGAAACCGGGTTCTTATATTGCTATTACCCGTGAATGGAAAGATGGTGACCGTATTGCGGCCACTTATCCCATGCAGATCGAACTGGAAGCTACTCCCGATAATCCGAATAAAGTAGCTTTGCTGTATGGACCGTTAGTACTTGCCGGAGAACGGGGAACGGAAGGAATGCAGGCACCTGCTCCCTTCTCTGATCCTGCTCTTTACAACGATTATTATACTTATAATTTTCATGTTCCTGCCGATCTGCGTACATCATTGAAAATAGACGTGAAACACCCCGAACGAACATTGCACCGTGTGGGAAAAGACTTGAAATTTACTACGGAGCAAGGAGATGTGATCCGTCCGCTTTATGATTTGCATCACCAGCGTTATGTAGTGTATTGGGATTTACAAGATTGATTTAATTTAATGAACAGGCACGAATAAATTATTCGGGTGCATTGAGTAAATACTTCCGCCTCTTCGTATTTGTCTATTAGCATCAGCAAATATGGAGAGGCGACTTTTTAGATAAGGAACCGCTCTCTTTTGGAGATTTTTGTGTATGTTTGTCACATGTTTAATATGATAAAGCCCGTTGGCAGGTGAAAAGCACGATTAAATATTTGGTTCTTATAATAATGTGTTGGGTTTGCGGGGAAAACTTGCAGGCACAACCCTATATGTTTCGTAATGTCGTTATGTCCGACGGCCTTTCCGGTTTGTTGGTGAATGCTATTTATAAAGACTCGGAAGGTTTCATCTGGTTGGGGACAGACAACGGCCTCGACCGTTTTGACGGTGTGAAGGTGAAGCATTTCGAATTCCGCGGAGTAGATTCGGGAAGAAAGAAACGGGTGAACTGTATTACAGAAACCGATAACAAGCAACTATGGATCGGAAATGGAATCGGACTCTGGCGGCTGAATCGCTCCGGTAGTGAATTGCAGAGAATCGTTCCCGAGAAGATCGACTGTGCCGTCAATGCTTTGTTGGCAGATGGAGATGTACTTTATATAGGTACGGAGAGAGGACTGTTTATTCAGAAAGACGGTCAGTTGCTTCAGGTACAGACCGATAAAAATATGCTGGCAGCCTGTAACCGGATCATGGACCTCTGCCTGAATGAAGATAAGAGTGTCCTTTGGTTGGCAACAGTGCAAGGGTTATTTTCTTATTCGCTGAAAGATGGTCAGATCAATTCCTGGCATTTCAGAGAGAATGTTCCCGAAGCCGATTATTTCCGTTGTCTGACCCGCATAGGTGAAACGCTGTATCTGGGTACAATGAGTCAGGGAGTCGTCTGTTTCGATATCCCGAAACAGACATTTGCCCATACGGTTTCTTTGGGATGTGATGTGATATCTGATATTTCCGGTGATGGAAAGGAGACGGTGTACATCGCTACAGATGGAAATGGGGTTCATTTCCTTTCTCACAAAGACCGGAAAGTGGTTCGCCGCTTTTTCCATGATGTGAATGATAAAGAAGGGATTCGCAGTAATTCTATCTACTCACTACTGGTGGATGACAGGGGTGCAGTCTGGGTAGGACATTTCCAAGCCGGATTGGATTATTCACTGTATCAAAACGGACTGTTCCGTACGTACGCTTATCTTCCTCAGTTTAACTCTGCCAATTTATCAATTCGTTCGTTCGTAAACCGGGGACCGGAGAAAGTGATTGGTTCGCGTGACGGATTGTTCTATATTAACGAAGCTACCGGCATAGTGAAAAGTTTCGTGAAACCGGTTCTTACGTCCGATCTGATCCTTACCATTTGCTTCTATGAAGGTGAATATTATATCGGTACGTATGGCGGTGGTATGATGGTATTAAATCCGCAGACGTTATCTCTCAAATACTTTACACAAGGTGATACGGAACTCTTCCAGAAAGGACATATTTTCTGTGTAAAACCGGATAACAGGGGAAATCTTTGGATTGGCACCTCGCAGGGACTATTCTGTTACAACGGGCAGACAAAGCAAATCAAAAACTTCACCAGCACCAACTCTCAGTTGCCCGAAGGAAATGTGTATGAAGTAAGTTTTGACTCTACCGGAAAAGGATGGATTGCTACAGAAACCGGTATGTGCATCTATGATCCGGCCTCACAAAGCCTTCGTTCCAATGTATTTCCGGAAGGATTTGTACACAAAGATAAAGTACGTACTATTTATGAAGATGCAGAACATAACCTTTACTTTATCCGTGAGAAAGGCAGCCTGTTTACTTCTACCTTAACGATGGACCATTTCCGCAATCAATCAGTACTTTCTACGCTTCCCGATAACTCGCTGATGTCAATAACAGAAGATAATCAAGGCTGGCTGTGGGTAGGTTGCAACGATGGATTGTTGCGTATTAAGGAAGAAGGAGAAGAGTATGACTCCTTCACCTTCAATGACGGAGTGCCGGGACCGACTTTCACTAACGGAGCGGCTTATAAAGATGAAAGAGGACTGTTGTGGTTTGGCAATACCAAGGGGTTGATCTATGTAGATCCGAAACAGGTAGATGAGGTACGTGGAAAGGTCCGTCCGATTGTCTTTACGGATATTCTGGCTAATGGAGTTTCTATCAATAAATCGTCTTTGAAGTATAATCAGAACAATCTTACTTTTTGTTTTACCGATTTTGCATATGGATTACCTTCTGCCTTGTTATATGAGTATAAACTGGAGGGAGCGGACAGTGACTGGAAGTTGCTGACAGCACAGAGTGAAGTATCGTATTATGGGCTTTCTTCCGGGACATACACATTCTGTGTACGTATTCCGGGCAATGAACAATCAATGGCCATTTATAAGGTGACTGTGCAGCCGATGATTCCTTGGTGGGGATGGGTGATTCTCGCTATATCGATTATTCTGATCGTTGTTCTGGTGAGATATTATGTGCGGAAATCTGCTCCATTGGTCACGGAAGTACACGAGATCTCATCCGAAGAAGAAGAGGAAGAAGAAAAGACGGCGGAACCACATCCTGCAGAAGAAAAATATAAGGCCAACCGTATGAGCGAAGCCGAATGTAAAGAACTTCATGACAGGCTTGTTGCTTATGTGGAGAAAGAAAAACCTTATATTAATCCCGACTTGAAAATGGGAGAACTTGCCGCCGCATTGCATACTTCTTCCCATTCCTTGTCCTATCTGCTCAATCAATATCTTAATCAGTCATACTATGACTTTATAAATGAGTATCGGGTTGCCCAGTTCAAGAAAATGGTAGAGGATAGTGATTACTCCCGTTATACATTGACAGCATTGGCCGAACTATGCGGCTTCAGTTCACGTGCTTCTTTCTTCCGTTCATTCAAGAAAAGTACCGGAGTTACTCCGAACGAGTATATTCGCAGTATCGGAGGAACGGCTAAAGATGAATAGTAAATGTGCTCCCTTCATTAAGATATTATGCAGGTAAGATTAATGTATTCGGTCAGTAACAAGAGATCGTTTCACGTATGTGATTCCATCGGTTCATGTACGTGATTCATCGGGCTTACGTACATGAGCTGAACGGTTCACGTACGTGAAATGAATACATGAAAGCACCTGAATATATTAGTCAAGCCTTGTTTGTATGTTAAGCTTCCCAGCCTTTGTCTTAATACATGCAGCTTACATAGAACAATATTGGGCGTAAACAACGTACATTCATGGCAAAAATGGTGTTTTTAACATTGGTAGACGTTACCCTTGAATAGTCTGTCTAACACCTGATAATCAATTGAATAAATAGATCGCTTGTCAAAAACAGGTGATAATAGAAATCAAGAACTATTCTATTATCACCTTATTATCACCATCTATTATCACCCTTACTGCTTTAATTATAAGACACTTGTCCTGCCAAGGTGATAAGTGACAATAACCAAAGGCTTTTTATTTCCCAGGTTACTTTGCTCAAATTGATGAGATGTGAACCATCGGTCTGCTTATTATGCCCAAACGGAGTCTCATTTTATAAAGTGAGACTCCGTTTAAAAAGTGTGTAAGTGATTGTAATTCATTTGCTTAAATAAAATAAAGTCTACCTAGATGCGTTGAGATTCATCTCCCTTGTTTTTTGAAATCATTCTCCGGAATTGCCTTTATATTTGCATCGTGTTCAAAACCGAAAAAGATAGTATTATGGAGACAACAGCTTACACTTCCGACAACATTATCACCCGTTCTTACGAGGAATATCATCAGGTAATCTTAAACTATATTACCTATCGGATTGCTCACCGTTATGAAGCGGAGGATTTAACTCAAGATGTATTTGTGCGTCTGATGGATTACAAACAGATGCTCCGTCCGGATACAGTAAAATACTTCCTTTTTACGATCGCACGCAATTTAGTGACCGACTATATCCGTCGTTATTATAAAAAGCAGGAGATAGATAGTTACCTCTATGATTTTACTGTCACTTCTTCCAATGATACTGAAGAGAAAATCATTGCTGATGATTTGATGGCGATGGAACGGACACGGTTGGCAGCCATGCCCGAACAGCGACGGCTGATCTATACGTTAAATCGTTTTGAGGATAAATCTTCTCCGGAGATAGCCTCCGAATTAGAATTGAGTTGCCGTACAGTGGAAAACCATCTTTTTCTCGGACGCCGTGATATGCGTGACTTCTTCCGAAACTGTATATAAAATTATTCATATAATAAACAACCTTTGGTGCTTATGGAAAAGGAATCAATACTGAGTGAGAGGTATCTTTATGCCTCAACAAATTTTAGAGAACAAGAATTTAATACTATTTTTAAACCTCAAATTTAATGTTATGAAACGAAGAGGATTAATTTTTAATTCGCAACCTAATAAGGCGGTCATAGTTGCTTTAGGACTGATGTTGATGCTGTGTCCGGCTTCCCGGACATGGGCTTATGCAAATGTTAATGATAGCAGGACTATAGCACAGTCTCAAAAACAAGTCAAAGGTCAGGTTGTAGATGCGACGGGAGAACCTGTTATTGGTGCAAGTATACTCGAGAAGGGAACTACGAATGGGGTAATTTCTGATATTGATGGGAATTTCTCTTTAAATGTAAGTTCTCCGAATGCTGTGATTGTTATTTCGTATATTGGTTTTAAATCAATGGAACTTCCGGCTTCCGATCCTAAATTGCGGAAGATTATAATGAAAGAAGACACTGAAGTACTGGACGAAGTGGTGGTTGTAGGATATGGTACTCAGAAAAAGGAATCTTTAACAGGTGCTGTAACCGTTGTAGGAGCCAAACAACTGGAAAATAAAGGTACGATGTCAAGCCCGTTGCAGGCAATGCAGGGCACTGTGCCCGGAGTACTTATCACTCGTAATTCCGGAGCTCCTGGAGATGAGAGTTGGGGTATGAAACTTCGTGGAGCGTCTTCATCCAACTCTACTGATCCACTCATTATTGTAGATGGTGTGGAATATAGTGACGGTATCAACGGTATGCGTAATTTGAATCCGGATGACATTGAATCTATCAACTTCCTGAAAGATGCTTCGGCTGCTATATATGGATCGAAAGCAGCGGGAGGTGTTGTATTGATTACAACGAAGAAGGCAAAAGCGGGTAAAACTGTTGTCCAGTATAATGGTTCTTTTACTGGAAAAGTGGTAGGGCTTCAACCGGAATTGATGTCGTTGGATCAATGGGCGGATGCAGTGATTACTGCTCAGACTAATGATGGCTATTCTGATTCAAACTGGATTCGCTATGCCAGACTAGCCAAATTGTATAAGAACCAGTACATTGATTTGAGTCATAGTGCACACCCGATTCCCGAAGGATTCAAGGATGTGGAAGACTTTGTCTTTATGGATAATGACTGGCAGGATATTTTATGGGGAAATTCATGGTCTACACAACATGACCTCAGTGTCTCGGGAGGTACAGAGAAAAACTTGTTTCGTTTGTCACTGGGATATATGTATGACAACAGTACCTTGAAATGGGGAAATAATAACAATCAACGTTACAATATGCGTTTGAACAACCAATTTAAGCTATCGGATGCTGTGATGTTGACATCTAGTATCGGTTATAACCGTCAGGATCAAGTATCTCCCAGTATGATAGGGAAAGTTCTTTCCCAGTCTTCCCCACAACCGGGTTTGCCTGCTTCTACTATCGACGGACGTCCCTATGGATGGGGAACGTGGCGTGCATTGAACTGGTGGGCTGAGGAAGGTGGAGACAATAAACTGAAGGTTTCGGCTATCAATATCAGCGAATCGTTGAACTGGAAGATATATTCGGATCTGGATGCCGTTGTCAATGTGGGCTATAACACTTCAACCGCTACACGTGAGAAAGTAGAGAAATCTATTGATTGGTATAATTATGCAGGCACTAAATTGTTGGCGACAGAACCTACTCAGGAAAAGAGTAAATACTCTGATTCTTTTTCAAGAACAGACTACTATATGGTTTCCGGTTACCTGAATTGGCACAAAACATTGGCGGAAGTACATAATCTGAGTGCAATGGCTGGTACACAGTATAATTACACACAGTATAAATATACTTTTGTATCTGTAAAAGATATCAATCCGTCTTTAGAGATACCAAATGGTGCCGGAGAAGTTCTGATAAAAGATGGAGACAGTAAGCCTGCAAAATGGCATGAGGCAATGATGTCCTATTTCGGACGTTTGAACTATGATTATAAACAACGTTATTTGGTGGAAGGCAATCTGCGATATGACGGTTCTTCAAAGTTCCGTCCCGAAAATCGCTGGCAATTCTTTTGGGGAGTATCTGGAGGATGGCGTTTGAGTGAGGAAAGCTTCATGCAGCCGTTATCTTCTTTGGTCAGTAACTTAAAGCTGAGACTGTCTTATGGTGTATTGGGCAATCAAAGTGGCGTAGATCGTTACGATGGTACTCAGTTGTACAATTTTTCTTCGTCTAGCGGAGCATATATTGGCTCTGGAAAAGTTTCGACTATTGATACGAATGGGAAGATTGTAACTACAGACCGTACTTGGGAACGTATTCATAGTTATAACTTGGGGCTGGACTTCGGATTCTTCAATAACCGACTGACTGGTACTGTAGAGTTATTTATGAAGAAAAATAATAATATGTTGATTGATGCCCAGTATCCGGGTGTGTTGGGAGATAATGCCCCAACGATGAATCTTGGAAAGTTTGAGGCTAAAGGATGGGAAGGAAACATGACGTGGTCGGACAAAATAGGACCTGTACAATATCATATTGGAGGGACTATAACTTATACTACTAATAAATTGATTGATTTGGGAGCAACTTCCGTTCTGAAATCAGGTTTTGTTGGTAAGCAGCAAGGTTACCCGTTGAACTCATATTTTGGATTACGCTATGTCGGTAAAATTCAGACCCAAGAAGAACTGGAAAAATACAAATATTACTATTTGGATGGCAATGGAATTGGAATGCAGGATAATCTTCGTCTGGGAGACCACATGTTCGAAGATGTGAACGGTGATGGCAAACTGGATCAGAATGATTATGTATATTTAGGGACGGATGATCCGAAACTTTCTTATTCAATCAACATCGAATTGGAATGGAAGGGCTTTGATCTCTCTGCTATTTTTCAGGGAGTGGGGCGCAGAACAGTTTTCCGTGGTGGTGAAGGAAATGAAACATGGCGGGTACCGATGAGTGCTATTTACTTGAATACTACAACCCAGTCCATCGGTAATACATGGAACCCGGAGAACAGAAATGCCTATTATCCCTCTTATACAAGCATTGGTTCTATAAATAATTATAATTATCAGTGTTCTTCTTGGTCTGTAGAGAATGGAGCCTATCTCCGTTTAAAGAATCTGACTTTGGGATATACGTTACCTGCTTCATGGTTGGCCAAAACAAATGCGATCAGTAAACTACGGATATACTTTACAGGGGCTGATTTATGGGAACATAGTAAGTTAAGAGACGGCTGGGATCCGGAAGCTTCACGTAAAACTAAAGATTTAGGACGTTATCCTTTTAACAGAACTTTCACGGTAGGTGTTAATGCAACTTTTTAAATAGAATAGTATGAAACGATCAAAAATAACAATTCTCCTTGCCATAGTGTTAGGAATGACATTCCACTCTTGTTTGGATCTGGAACCTCAGGATCAGTTGGGTGGTAAGAATATGTGGACTTCTGTCAATGATTATAAGCAGTTTGCCAATACCTTTTATAGTTGGACGCGTGATTTTTCTTCTGTCGTATATGATGGAACACATAGTGACAAACGTTCGGATTTGATTACTTATCAGAGCTACAATGAATTTAGCCGAGGAATAAATTCAATTCCGTCTTCGGACGCCAACTATACGGATAACTACAAGCATATCCGGCGCACGAACTTATTGTTGCAGAATGCTGAAGCTTATGCTAAGCCGGAAGATATAAAGCAATATATAGGAGAGGCTTATTTTTTCCGTGCTTATAGTTATTTTGACTTACTTCAATTGTATGGAGACGTTATCATCACCAAGAAGCCGTTGGACATTACAGACCCTGAGATGAAAGTAAAACGGAATGACCGCAGCGAAGTAGTCGATCTTATTATCGATGATCTTAATCATGCCGTTGAAAATTTACCGGCTTTTAAAGAACTTACGACCGAAGAGGAAGGACGAATTTCTAAAGAAGGTGCACAGGCTTTCCTTTCAAGAGTGGCTCTTTATGAAGGAACATGGCAGAAGTCGCGTAATGGTAATCAGAATACGCAACGTTCCGCTAATCTGTTGGACATAGCTGCCAAAGCAGCACGGACTGTGATTGATGCTAAATATGGATACACATTCCGATTGTTTGGAACAGACAGTGAGACAAAAATACTGGGTGATAGTGCGCAGAAGTATATGTTCATTTTGGAAAATGAGAAGTCAAATCCGGCAGGTATTAAAAAGTCTTCTAATCATGAGTATATTTTTGCTCGTCGTCATGATCAGGTATTGGCCTCAATCGGTAAGAATATAACTCAAGAATGTCTGGCAAATGTGCAATGGGTCACTCGTAAGTTTGCCAATCTTTATTTGTGTGATGATGGATTGCCTATTGAGAAATCGGGGCGCTTCCAGAAGTATGATAAAAAGGTCTCTGAATTTTTGAATCGCGATAATCGTATGCGTTATACGTTGCTGAAACCGGGTACCCGCTATTGGGGGAATAAATTCGGCCGAACTTCGTGGCAGTGGGATGAGACGGATCTTAAAACATCCAAAGTCTATGATCCAGCTTCCGGTACATGTTATGGCAACCAAAAATGGAGTGCTGAACGTGTGGTACCCGATACGCAAGAGGGATATGATTTCCCGCTTATCCGTTATGCGGAAGTCTTGTTGAATTATGCAGAAGCCATATATGAGAGAGATGATAAAATTGAAAATGAAGACTTGAATATTTCCTTGAATCTGGTTCGTCAACGTGTAAATACCAATATGCCGGCATTGACTAACGAGCTTACACAGGCACATGGGTTGGATATGAGAACGGAAATACGGAGGGAACGTACTGTCGAACTCTTTAATGAAGGATTTCGCATTGATGATTTGAAACGTTGGAAAACAGCAGAGAACGAGATGCCGCAGACTATGTTGGGAATTAAATGGAAGGGGACTGAATATGAGTCCTGGAATACAACCTTTAGTTTGAATGATGAAGGATGTGTTGTTGTAGAGACTGGGCGTCAGTGGGCGGATAAGAATTACTTGTACCCATTGCCTTCTGATCAGTTACAGTTAAATCCGACTTTGGGACAAAATCCGGGTTGGGGAGAATAATGGAATATGAATAATAAAAAAGAAAAAATATGAAACATATAGCTTTCTTATCAGTAAAATGGATGTCAGTAGGTCTTGGGATGCTAAGCTTATTACTGTCAGTAGCTTCATGTGGCGATAAGGAATATGGTGATGCTATGAATGAGGCGCAACTAATGAATGATATAGAGGTAAATGTAGGTTCATCACTACCTTTAGCTGTAGGAATGGATTTTGTTTTAGATTATAAGCCGGTTCCGGAGAATGTGACGAATCCGGAGATTACTTTAACATCATCGGATGAAAATGTGGTGTCTGTTTCGCAGGACGGTAGGGTTACGGCTAAGATGATCGGAAAAGCATATATTAATTTGTCTCAGAGTACCGCCTTTGAGACTCTCAAAACAATAGAAGTCCAAGTAATGCCGGTGGCTACAGCTATAGAGCTTGAAAACGTGGAACTGTTTGAAGGAACAAATAAGAAAGTGATTGTCAATGTGACTCCTTCAGACGGATATAATGTGTTTGATTGGAAAAGTGATAATGAAGAAGTTGCAACGGTAGCGGACGATGGTACGATAACGGGGAAAAAGCCTGGAACAGCTAATATTTCAGTTTCAAGTCAAGATGGTAGTCAATTGACTGCTACGGCTGTAGTAACAGTAAAAGAAGTGATTCCTATTGATAAAATCACATTAAGTGAACCGGGATATGATATGATGATAGGAGATAAGACTCTGATAAATTGTCTTTTGGAACCAATTGATGCATCGGTTGGATTATTAAGCTGGAGTACTACCAATGACAGAGTTGCCACAGTGGATGCTGATGGCTTGGTAACTGCTGTGGGTGCAGGTGAAGCCGAAATTATAGCTCAGGATCCATTGTCCGGACTATCAGCATCGATAGCTGTCAAAGTAGTTGGTGAAGGAGTAGTCTCATTGTCACTATCTTATGTTCGTAATCAGGATGAACTGAAAGCACTGGGATGGGGATTTGGACAAACGCCCGCTTCGGTCAATTTTGATGCTGAAGGTATGACTGTAAATATGTCTCTGCAATCGAACAGCAAATATAGGGCAGACTTAAAGATGGCTTCTAATGACCGTCCGGTTGTCTTGAATATAGGAACTTACCGCTATCTTGCCTTTAGAATGGATGTGCCGGGTAACGGAAGTCTTAAGTTGGATACGAACAAAGGTGATTATGGTAACAATCCGACCGGAGTTTTGGCTGAAGATTCGCAGGTTATATATTATGATTTGCAGGCTAAGCCCTATTTTCCAACGGATGCTCCATCGGATAAGTTGACGACTTTCCAGCTGAAGATAGCGGACGTTACTGTACAACCTTATTCTTATAAGGTATATTGGGTACGTACTTTCAAGACATTGGAAGATTTAAAAGTTTACGTAGAAAAAGAAAATAACAAATAAATCTGAAATATGAAAACGAAATATATAAGCTTATTCTTTAGCTTTGTGATAGCATTTGGTATGATGTCCTGCAGTAGTGAAATTCCCAATGGGGATACCAGTAAATTCAGTGATTTGAAAAGTCCTGAAGAAGATATGGTTAAGAAAGACTATTTGCCATTGAAGCATCCTTGTATGCTTCATACACAGGCCGATATTGATCGCGTAAAAAGTAATCTGACACGATCGCCCTGGAAAGATGCCTACGCTCAACTGGAAGCAAGCGATTATGCGCAAAGTTCTTATACAGAAAAAACGAGTGCTTTGCTTGATGGATATTTGAAACGAATGGATAAGAATAATTGGTCGGGTAAATATCCGGATTACTCTAATTACACATCGTGTATGTATGATGCTGCGGCTGCTTACCAACTGGCACTCCGCTATCAGTTGTCGGGAAATACCGTATTTGCAGATGCTGCTGTAAAACTGTTTAATGCATGGGCTACGAACTGCAAGGGTATATTGAGAATGGAAGGTTATACTAATAATATTCCAGACCCTAATTTATATTTGATACCTATTCAGGCACATCAGTGGGCAAATGCGGCGGAATTGCTCAGAGATTACAACGGATGGGATAGGAATGATTTTGAGAAGTTCAAGACTTGGATGAAAGATACGTTTTACAGTGTTTCCAATATGTTCCTTAAGAATCATAACGGCGGACAGGGCAATATGCATTACTGGCTAAACTGGGATCTGGCTCAGATGACATCTATTCTTTCCATTGGAATATTGTGTGATGATAATGTGCTGATTAATCAAGCTATCGTATATTTTAAGAATGAAGAAGGAAGATATAAAGAAGCTGGAAATATCAAAAATGCAGTTCCTTTTTTGCATCAGGATCCGGATTCTGATGAGATTTTGGGACAGTGTGAAGAGTCGGGACGTGACCAAGGGCATGCGACATTGTGTGTGTCATTGATGGGGGCATTCTGTCAGATGGCTTATAGTATCGGTGAGGACCTGTTTGCTTTTGATAATTATAGGGCAGTAGCAATGGCTGAGTATGTAGGCAAGTACAATCTGATCAAAGATGAAGCCTTCAATAAAGGAACATTAGTTGGTGATGATTTTGTATATGATTCCAATTCTTTCCCCTATACTTCCTATTCAAATCCGTCTTATACCAATACAACTATATCTACAGACCAGCGCGGAACGAAAAGACCGGCATGGGAACTGTTCTATGGATATTGCAAGGCAAAAGGTATATCTTCCATTTACAGCGGGAAGTGGGCAGAGCAAATGCGCCCCGACGGAGGTGGTGGAAACTATGGACCGAATAGCGGTGGATTTGATCAGTTAGGTTTCGGCACATTGATGTATTACCGGGAATGACGATACATTTTGGAATATTTTTGCGAGGGGATTAGGTATTTACCTGATCCCCTTCGTATATATAAGCAAATAGGTCAGTAATAAGATTGTTGAAAAGAGATAAAGGATTCAGTTTTTGAAAGATTGGTTTTAATATAAGGTAAAAAGAACCTGTTTTTAGGAATAACGATTAGTATGTTTGAATGAAATTATTAGTAAGGTAATATGCGTAAAAAGATTCTGTTTATAGCAGGAATGATGGCTTGCTGTACTTGGGCGGGTGCACAGGAAATATCCCAGACCTGGGTGGCTGATAAAGGCAATGGTACTTATCAGAACCCTGTGCTTTATGCCGACTATTCCGATCCGGACGTATGTGCGGCAGGAGATGATTTCTATATGACGGCTTCCAGTTTTAATTGCATACCGGGACTTCCTATACTTCATTCCCGTGATCTGGTAAACTGGTCGCTGGTGAATTATGCGTTGCCGGTACAGGAACCCAAAGAGTTTTTCGATAAAGCGCAGCATGGGAAAGGTGTATGGGCTCCTGCTATCCGCTTTCATAAGGGAGAGTTTTATATTTATTGGGGCGATCCGGATTATGGAATCTACATGATAAAGACCAGAGATCCGAAAGGATCATGGAGCAAACCCGTATTGGTGAAAGCTGGAAAAGGAATGATCGACCCGACGCCACTTTGGGACGAGGACGGGAAAGTATATCTGATACATGCTTATGCCGGCAGCCGCAGCGGAGTGAACAGCATTCTGGTTATTTGCGAACTGAATGCGGAAGGAACGGAAGTGATCTCCGATCCGGTAATGGTGTTCGATGGAAATGACGGGAAGAACCATACGGTAGAAGGACCGAAGCTCTATAAACGAAATGGTTACTATTATATTTTTGCTCCGGCAGGCGGAGTAGCTACCGGTTGGCAGCTAGTGCTTCGTTCAAAGAATATCTATGGTCCCTATGAATCAAAGATCGTGATGGCGCAGGGGAAGACCACCATCAACGGTCCGCATCAGGGGGGCTGGGTAGATACAAATACAGGAGAATCGTGGTTCGTCCACTTTCAGGATCAAGGGGCTTACGGACGTGTTATTCATCTCAATCCGATGAAATGGGTGAATGAATGGCCTGTGATCGGAGTAGATAAAGACAAAGACGGTTGCGGAGAACCTGTCACCACCTATAAAAAGCCGAATGTCGGAAAGATGTATCCGGTAACTACTCCTCCGGAAAGTGACGAGTTCGATACACGGCACTTGGGATTACAGTGGCAGTGGCATGCCAACAAACAGGATACCTACGGATTTACGACCGATCTGAGATATATCCGACTCTATGCAGGCAGCCTTTCCAAAGAGTTCGTGAACTTTTGGGAAGTGCCTAATCTGTTGCTGCAAAAGTTTCCCGCTGAAGAGTTTACGGCTACTACCAAGCTGACGTTTACCGCCAAGCAGGATGGAGAGCAAGCCGGAATGATAGTAATGGGATGGGATTATAGTTATTTGTCTGTCCGTAAAGCCGGCGACAAGTTTATCCTGCAACAAGTCGTATGCAAAGATGCGGAACAACAGCACCCCGAACAAGTGAAGGAACTGGCGAGTTTTCCGGTGGAATATCTGAAAATGCCGGGAGTGGCTGATAATGAGTGGAAGACCGTTTACTTACGGGTAAAGGTTGCCAAGGGAGCCGTTTGCACCTTTGCCTATAGTCTCGATGGAAAGAAGTATACAGCAGCGGGAGAACCTTTTACTGCCCGGCAGGGAAAGTGGATAGGAGCGAAAGTCGGTTTATTCTGCGTCACTCCTAATGACGGAAATCGCGGATGGGCGGATGTAGACTGGTTCCGGGTAACTAAATGATAAGAAAGAATAAGTGAGAATAAAAAATAAGAAACTAACACGAAGATATAGAACGAAAAAATGAAGAAGATTGTAGCAGGGTTGGTTGTAGTACTAGGCTTTTGTGCATGTGCCCATCGGACTTCCGGTACGTTGGATATGAATAAAGCTCTGGATTATTGCGCGGAACAGACCCAACGTTCACTGGTAGAACTGAAAGGAGACTCGGGTATAGACTATACAATGATGCCACGTAATGTCATGGCAGACGAACATCATTGGAACTGTCGGAAAGCAACGAAGGAAGAATGGTGTGCCGGTTTCTGGCCGGGAGTGTTGTGGTATGATTATGAGTATACACAAGACAAGCATATACTGGAAGAAGCCGAAAAGTTTACGGCATCCTTAGAGTTCCTTTCCCGCATTCCGGCTTATGATCATGATCTGGGCTTTTTGGTTTTTTGCAGCTACGGCAACGGATATCGCCTGACCAAGAATCCCGCTTACAAACAAGTGATTCTGGACACAGCCGATTCATTGGCTACTTTGTTTAATCCGGTAGTCGGCACGATGCTGTCCTGGCCGCGGGAAGTAGAACCCCGCAACTGGCCCCACAATACCATCATGGACAATATGATCAATCTTGAGATGCTTTTCTGGGCAGCAAAGAACGGGGGGAATCCTTACTTATACGACATCGCTGTATCTCATGCCGACAAGACTATGAAGTGTCAGTTCCGTCCGGACTATACCTCATATCATGTAGCAGTATATGATACTATTACAGGTAACCTGATTAAAGGAGTGACTCATCAAGGATATGCGGACAGCACAATGTGGGCACGTGGACAAGCATGGGCTATTTATGGCTACACCGTAGTCTATCGTGAAACGAAAGATCCCAAATACCTTGACTTTGTGCAGAAAGTAGCTGATGTCTATCTGGAACGCTTGCCCGAAGACAAAGTACCTTATTGGGATTTCAGTGCTCCAGGCATACCCGATGTTCCGCGTGATGCTTCGGCGGCCGTGGTTGCTTCCGCACTGCTCGAACTGTCTGCCTATCTCCCCAATGGGAAGGGCAAACACTACAAGGATGCCGCTATCGAAATGCTGACAAGCCTGAGTTCCGACAATTATCAGAGCGGTAAAAGTAATCCGGCTTTCCTGCTTCATAGCACAGGCCATTGGCCGGCTCATTCGGAGATAGACGCTTCTATTATCTATGCAGACTATTATTATATAGAGGCATTGCTTCGTCTGAAACGCCTGCAGGAGGGAGAAGGAGTATTGGGATAGAAATAAAAAGGGGGATGTGTCAGACTTCCCTTTTAACGAAATCATCCTCGCCACAGATAGCTGTAGCGAGGATGATTTTACTGGTTAGGATTTAGGTTGTTATTTCTTTACCTTGATGATGTCATAATTCAGATCGCTGACAGCTTCCTGCAGGCTATCGTTTACCAAACGCAGGGTAGTGTCATTTACAATCACAAAATACATTGGAGCCTCACCATCATTCGGAGTTAACTTAACAGCTTTGGTAGGTTTTTTGTTCACTACTTTTTGGATAGTCTGTTGTTTTCCTTTAGAAGAGAAGGTTTTATTCTTACCCTGACCTTCTGCATCGAGGTAAGTCATATCCAGTGTATACGTGGTATCTACACCGTCAGTTGCAGCGTTCAGGGTCAATACGTAGTCGATACCCGGACCGTCGGCAGCAGGGAGTGTACCTTCATAAACTTCGGTCACTTCTGTGATCGGAGCCATTTCTATAGAAAGACTGTCTGCTTCTGCCTCTGCGGCTTTGTTGGCTTTTGACTGGCAAGATGCCAAAGCAGCTACGACTGCTGCTAACATAATTACTTTTTTCATCGTTAAGTGCTTTAAGTTAATATAAATATAGTGAGCTTACTGCTCGGGTTATTTTTTCTTTATTCTTCTTCGTCCCGTTTGATGACCAGCAGTTTGTCTACCCGTCCACGGTCCATATCCACTACTTCGAATTGCAGGTTCTTGTAGGTGAAGATATCTCCGGCTTTCGGGATACCGCCCAACAGGAACATTGCCAGTCCTCCGAGGGTCGTGAAGTCTTCGTCTTCCAGGTCTTCATAAGATAAGATTCCCATCTCTTCCATAAAGTCCTTGATGTTCATCGAGGCCTCCACCAGCATCGAACCATCCTGTCTTCTGACGATATCTTCCTCTTCCGTATCGTCCTCTTCAAGGATGTCTCCGAAGATGCTTTCGGTAAGGTCGTGCAGGGTAATGATACCTTCTGTACTACCATACTCGTTAACAACAACTCCGAACTTGTTTTTGTTCTTCTTGAACAGCTCTAAAATTTTATTTGCATATAAACTTTCGGGGATAAACAGAGCCGGGCGGGCTATTTCGCGCAGATTGAACTCCTTTTTATTGCCCACCATCAGAATAATATCCTTTACGGATACCACACCGATAATCTCATCTTTCCGCTCGTCCACCAACAGATATTTGCTGTAGTGCTCTTCTTCGATTGTCTTCATCACCTTGTCTTTCGTATCGTCGGGATGGAAGATGACAAGGTCTCTGCGGTGCGTCATCAGTTCATTGGCACGTTTGTCCGAGAAACGGAACACATCACGCAGCATTTCCGTCTCTTCCTTGTCGATCACTCCCTGTTCGGAGCTTTGGTGGAGAATCATTTTAATCTCTTCCTGTGTCATCGGGCGTTCTTCGTTCTTTACGCCGATGATTCTGTTCAGCAGGCGGGTGGAGATACTGAGAAACCAGACGAACGGATAGGAGACTTTCGTCAATAAAATCATAATCGGACTGAACAAGGTTGCGTACCGTTCCGGATTGCTGAGGGCAATGGACTTGGGAACCAGCTCTCCGATGATAAGAGAGAGATAGGTGATGATTACCACAGTGGTGATCATCGCCAGATTACGTGCATAGGCTTCCGCTCCCGGTATGAGGGAGAAGAGCGGAACAAGGTCGTCCGCGATAGCGACACCACCATAGGCACCGGATACGATACCGATCAGGGTGATACCGATTTGAATAGTGGACAAGAACTTTTCGGGTTCTTCCAGTTGTTTCAGTACTCCACGTGCAGATTTGCTGCCTTTTCCGGCGAGAGTTTCGAGACGTGCTTTGCTGGAAGATACCAGCGCAATTTCGTACATGGCAAAGATACCATTCAATACGAGTAAGAGAAGTATGATAAGAAATTCCATAAATGGATTTAAATGATTATTGCCGTGAAATTACATGAAATCACGACATCATGCAAATATGTGCTGTATATTAATGATTTTTTAATAAACAATTGGTGCGGAATGGTAATGTATTCTTTGAGATGAGGGGTGCTTAAGAACAAAAGAACATATTCCGGGAGCATCCACTTTGCAATCTCGGAATATGTTCTTTTATTTTCTATGTTCCTGAATCTTTCTTATTGCTTGTATTTATCAGCCAGTTCTTTAGCGCGGGCTACACGTTTGGCAGTGTCGGGGTGTGAAGAAAACATTCTCTGCATATAAGAAGATGCGGGAGCTCCGTTGGACAATTCGAGAAGCTTATTCAATGATTTGTACATGCCATAAGGGTCGATGTTGTTTTTTACGCAGAACTCTACACCGTAGGCATCCGCTGCGTACTCTTGTTTCTGTGAGTACTGTGCGCCGGCAAGTGCTTCTGCCATAGCTCCCAGTTCAGAGTCAGTCAGTTTGGCGACCTGGCTGCTGGCTGCTCCTGCCGCATTCTTTACGGCCGAACGGAAATAGGCATTCTTCATTGCGTCTTTAGAGTCGGTATGGATGACATGACCGA
>ENA-OOWH01000953-OOWH01000953.1-human-gut-metagenome-genome-assembly--contig:-NODE-953-length-19641-cov-11.038242_pt1 | contig 19641 bp, 20 predicted proteins | sample MGYA00241576_ERZ501321 | MGnify/ENA primary metagenome ERZ501321 (study PRJEB25962, sample SAMEA2042733) | human gut metagenome | biome: human gut; feature: human-associated habitat; material: faeces... | reverse complement strand
GCGAAACCGGCTCTGCTTCCTGTTACTCCGGATCAATCCAAAAATTTGAATCCTGTAAAAAATGCTGTAGTGATGTTTGTTCTTCAGGGTGGACTGACACAATTTGCCCAACCGGCTACAGCAAAGTTTATTCAGGAAAAACCGAATGCGGAAACAGCTGCTACAGCCAATGTTCAAAAGAAGTTTGCGGTGACAGCTATCAGATAACCCTCAACTTTGTATCTGAAAGCACTTCCGAAGGCGAATGTTGGATGTGTCATTACTATGGATACTGCGGTTCAACAAGCGTTTCCTCCGCAACATGGTGCACGACGTCTGCTGTCGGCAATTGCCCTTCAACCTCGACAACCTGGTGTGACAACTGCGAAACCGTTTACATTTCACCAAGCAATCACTGACAAAACTTATTTTTTCAGCGTTTCGGAGAGCACCGGGCGGCGGTAGGACAAGTTTACCGGACGAACAAAAGACGGCATATTGTCATCGGTAACGCCGTCGCCTTCGTCTTCAATTACCGGCTTATCAAGCTGCGCCGGCATGATCCGGGCCTGGTACAGGCAGGTCAAGCCGGGAACCGGCTCATAAAAGTCGTCAAGGCCGCTGATATTTTCATTATAGCCAAGGTACAAAAAGCCGCCTTCCGCCTGACGCGTATAAATTTTTTCCAGCAGGCGGCGCTGCATGTCCCTATTAAAAAAGTGCAAAACATTGCGGCAGAAAATGATGTCAAACTTATCCATGAAAGTCAGGTCATCCATCAGGTTATAGCGGCGAAACTCGACCATTTCGGCGATATCGTCGTTTATCATCCAGCCGCCCTGTTCCTGATGAAAATTGTCGATTATCATGCGGGCATTCAGACCCATCTGAATTTCGAACTGGTTATACAGTCCGCGCTGTGCCTTGGTTACGGAGACCGTCGACAAGTCGGTACCGATAATTTTGATGTCCCAGTCGCCGACATTAAGCAGCTTGTTTCTGACTGCGATGGCGATTGAATAGGTTTCCTGACCGGAAGAACAGCCAAGGCTCCATATACGGAGTTTTTTGGCGCCGCGGTTCAACTCCCGGATATGCGGCAAAATCGTGTCTTCAAAATTCTTAAAAACCTTATAATCGCGATAAAAACTTGTTTCTGACAGAGCCAGCGCCTCGACAACCTGCCAAAGCAGCGCTTTCTGCCCCATTTTCAGCTCGGCAATCAGCTCTTCTACCGAGGCATAGCCCTTCTCGCGGACAAAATTATACATCTTTTTATCAATGATAAAATATTCGTCGTCGTCAAAATCCCAGCCGGCATTGTCTTTAAGGAGGCCGAGAAGATAATGGTAATCGCTTTTTCTCATGAGCTTATCTCCTAAATCAGGCCAAGAATCTCAAGTTTGGTAATGATGATTTCTTCATCAAAGGGTTTCATTATATAATCGTCGGCACCGCCGTCCAGCGCCTCGCGGATTTTGTCGACGTCGACAAGCGAAGAACAGAACATGACTTTCGGCTGTTTGATTTTTTTGAGGCTGCGTATTTTATAAAGCGCGTCGATACCGTCCAAAACCGGCAGACGCCAGTCCATGATGACAACAGCCGGCTCGTTCAGCTCCACCATTTCCACCACCTCTTCGCCGTCTTCAGCCTCAATGACCTCGAAGTTAAGATTGGCCATAATCTTGGAGAGCAGCATGCGAATGATGCGCGAATCGTCAGCTATTACACATTTTGCCATCTACAACACCTATTCAATGCTCAAACCGAAGCCCTTATCTTCGATTATATTCAGTTTCAGTTTAAATTTGCTTAAAAGTTCCTGCAAATAAAATACGGGGGCGTATTGTGCCGTTCGTTCGATTAATTTTCCATTAACGGCGGCGGCAACGGCGCCGATTTTTTCGGCCGAGCGGTTTTCGCCCGCCGCCAGAATCAGCAGACGGCCGGTTTCTTCGCGAACCTCAATGTTTCCGCCTTTGATAAAAGTGTCTGCCAGTATCATTACCGCAAGCATGGCCATTTTGCTCAATTGCCAGTTGCTGAGCCGCATAGTCAGACTGATGGGATAATTGACATTGCCAAGAGTTTTAAGATAATCAGCCGTCGTTTTTTCGACAAGATCCAGTTTTTCCAGATTGGCATTGTCAACGCCGAAGGCCATGCGGAAAAACTTGAGCCGCGCCGTCAGCACGCCGGAACTGACCTTGAGAATCGAACGAATATCGTCCATAAAGTCCATATCCCCCTCTTCCAGCAGTTCCACGGCATTGGACACGGCACCGATGTTGCCGATAAGGTCATGGCTGATACGGGTACAGACCAATTCAGAAATTTCGGAGACAGACAAAGTATTTTCCATTTTTCACCTAAAAACTGTATAAATCGGTATTCATAAAACGCTGGTCCTCGCGGGACATCCGGGTATAGTCCAGTTCGCGGAGCATCGGATCTTCCAGGACGAGCCGGCCGGTCGCCGCCTGCAGATAGGGCTTATTGCCGCCCAACCCCCAGATGACGTCGTCGCGGTTGTCTGGGTTACCATACTTTTGGTTAATTTTTTTCCAAAAATCGTAAATTTTTATGTTACGCAGATAAATTGCCTTCTGCGAATTGCCGGTAATGTTGGCAGCCTCGCTTTTGTAGGAAATCTTATAAGCCTTGTTGTTGGTAAAGTTGCTGGTAAATCTGACCTCGATGCTTTCCTTGGTGTCGTATTTGGCATAGGAGGCGGTTTCGACATACTGATGCTTGTCGCGTTTGGCTATTTTTATAACGCAGTTTTCCAACCTTTCGTAACCGACAACGCCGGCGGCGCGGCATTTATCCTCATTGCGCCAGCGAATAAAGTTCGGGATGTCCATTTTCTGCATGCTGCGGCGAAATCCCCGGCGGGTAAGCGTATCGTCTATCTGCTGAAAAGACATGCGGAGCATGGCGCCGGATATGTCAAAGACCGAAGCGTTGGAGCGCTGATTACGGCGCTTGGCCTTTTCAACCATGGTTTCCAAATCGGTTTCCGGAGAAGATGATGCCGTCGCCGCCGACGTCTGCGGTGCAGCAGTTTTTCCTTCCGCCGTCGCGGCCAACTTGTTAATCCAGGTGCCGCTGACTTTGGGCAGCGCCACTGCCGCTTTCCTTCAGGTTTTCGGTCAGAGGCTGTGCGGCGTCGACTTTTATTTCTCCTGTTTCTCCGGCGGCTGAGGGAGAAGCCGCGTCAGGCGCGGCGGCCGTCGGCTGATTCAGCAGCACCGGCGATTTCTGCAGCATCGGAATATCGGCCGGCGCGGCGGATCCGCTTTCTTCTTCGCCCAGCGCATTGCCGACGTCGTCAAAATTCATGTCGGCCTCCTCTACAAACCTGGGAGCGTCAATCACGGAACCATTGCGGGTCGGCGACAAAGACGTTTGAGCCATGGAGGCGGGCACCGGAGCCTGCAGCGGCGGCAGCCCTTCATTGGCACGGGCTTCGTTTTCGGCCAGCTCCGGATAAACGGCAGGATCATACTCTTCGTCAGCCTGCGGCGAAGCTGCCCAAAAAGCGGCACAAAAGCCGAATATGACCCAAAATTTTTGCATCATTACAGAATCGCATCCTTTCCTATCCGCCTACTATATCCGTTTTTTGCAAATTAGCAAAGCGTTAGCTGTAAGTTATCAATAAGAAGAATGCTAAAATTTTGGTTTACAAAAAACAGAAAAAAAGCTAAATTTCCGATAACTTCAGGGGGTAAAGATGAAAGACAAAACCATTCACGTCATCGGGGCCGGACTGGCCGGCTGCGAGGCCGCGTGGCAGATTGCCCGCCGCGGCATCGGCGTTGTCCTGCACGAAATGAAACCGCAGAAATATTCGCCGGCTCACAAAAACGCTGACTTTGCCGAACTGGTCTGCTCAAATTCCCTGCGCTCGGACGATTATCTGCACAACGCCGTGGGCCTGATGCATGAAGAAATGCGCCGTGCCGGGTCGCTGGTTATGGAATGCGCCGACCAGACGAAAGTTCCCGCGGGCGGCGCGCTGGCCGTCGACAGGGACGGTTTTGCAGCCCTGATAACGCAAAAGATCAAAAGCCATCCGCTCATCAGCGTCAGACATGAAGAAATCGGCGAGCTTCCCGGCGAAGACTTCGGACGGACGATTATTGCCACCGGACCGCTGACCAGCGACAAGCTGGCGCACGCCATTCTGGAAAAAACCGACCATCAGGCGCTGTCGTTTTATGACGCGATTGCCCCGGTCGTTTTCAAGGACAGCATCGACTTTTCAAAAGCCTGGTATCAATCCCGCTATGACAAGGGCGACAGGCTGGACTACATCAACTGCCCGCTTTCGAAAGAAGAATATTACCGCTTTGTCGACGAACTGCTGAAAGCGCAGAAAGTCGAGTTTCACGATTTTGAAGAGGCACAGTATTTTGACGGCTGCCTGCCGGTTGAAGTAATGACCGAACGCGGTATCGAAACGCTGGTTTTCGGCCCGATGAAACCGGTCGGCCTGACGAATCCGCACAGCAGCGAAAAGCCCTACGCCGTGGTTCAGCTGCGGCAGGACAACAAGGAAGACACGCTGCGCAACATGGTCGGTTTTCAGACCAAAATGAAGTACGGCGAGCAGGAACGGATTTTCCGAATGATTCCCGGGCTGGAAAAAGCTGAATTTGCACGATTGGGAGGCATTCATAAAAACACGTTCATCAAAAGTCCGGTGCTGTTGGACGAGTTTCTGCGGCTGAAGAAGCTGCCGCATATCAGCTTCGCCGGGCAGATTACCGGTTGCGAAGGCTATATCGAAAGCACGGCCGTCGGGCTGCTGGCCGGATATTTCGCCGCAACGGAAACCGCGGGCAGGATGCCGGCGCTGCCGCCGCGCACCACCGCTTTCGGGGCCATGCTTTCACACCTGACCGATGACACCAACGTTGAAAATTATCAGCCGATGAATATTAACTTCGGTATCTTCCCGACTATTTCGGGCGAAAAGACAGCCAGCGGAAAATTCCGCAAAATTAAAGGTTCAGAGCGTAAAACCGCCTATTGCGAACGGGCGCTGACCGATTTGTCGCCCTGGCTGGAGAAACTGAATGAAAACAAGGCATAAACAAGCCAAAGACGAAAATTTTCCGGTCGGTTCGCTGCTGATTGACAAGAAGCTGCGGCCGCTGGTAGCCCAGTATTATCGTTTTGCCCGTTACGCCGACGACATTGCCGACAACCCCAAGCTCAGCATGAAAGACAAGCTTTTGCAGCTTGGCGAAATGGAAGACATTTTATACGAACGAATCGACTACAAGGGCCGCAAACTTGCTTTTATCAAAACGCTACGCAGGGACTTTATCGGCGAGAACCTGTCTTTTTCCTTACTGACCGACTTATTAACAGCTTTCAGGCAGGACGCCAGAAATTACAAATACGAAACCTGGGGACAGCTGGTTGAATACTGTCGCTGGTCGGCGGCTCCGGTGGGGCGTTTCATGCTGGCTCTTCACGACGAAAACCCTTCGACCTATCTGCCGGGAACCGCGCTTTGCGTCGCGCTGCAGATACAAAATCACCTGCAGGATTTAAAATATGATGCAAAATTATTAAAAAGGGTGTATATTCCTGCTGATATGCTGAAAGAGTACGGCGTAAAAGTCCGCGATTTGAGCAACGACAGGGAAACGCCGCAGTTAAGTCAGCTGAAAAAAGCCATTTTGCAAAAAGTGCGAGGTTTAATCAAAGAGGCGGAAATTCTGCCTTCGATCGTAAAAAGCCGGCGGCTCCGGATGGAGCTGGGCGTTATCCTTTCCTTAACCGTTATTATGGTAAAAAAGTTAGAGAAAGGCGATGTCTTGGCAAAGGAAATAAAGTTTTCGAAATTTGACTGGATTGCAGCCGCCGTCCGCGGCATTGCCAAAGGCTTGTTTACAAAGATGAAAACATTGACGACAAAAGGTCTGGTATGAACGATATAAAAAAAATTGTCAGAAAGTCAGGGACATCTTTCTTCTGGAGCATGAGGTTTCTGCCCAAGGCCAAACGTGAGGCCATGTATACTTTGTATGCCTTTTGCAGGCATATTGACGACATTGTCGACGGCGACAGCAGCATTGCCGAAAAACAGGAACTTTTGCAGGCCTGGCGCGAAGAGCTGGACAACATCTATGACAAAAAGGTTCCGGCTACCGAAATCGGCCGTCGCATTTATAAAAACTGTATGCGTTTCAAACTGCCGAAATCCGAGTTTCTGCGTCTGATTGACAGCATTTCGATGGACGTGCCCAATCCGGTGCAGGCGCCCCGGCTCAGCGATTTTTACCGTTACTGCCGCGGCGTGGCAGGCGTGCCGGGCAGCCTTTCGCTGCGAATTTTCGGCTGCAGCGACGAAAAAATGATAGAAGAGCTTTCCTCTTCGCTGGGCAACGCACTGCAGATTACCAACATTTTGCGCGACGTCAAAGAAGATGCTCTCAGCAATCGTCTGTACATTCCGCGCGAGTTTCTGCAAAAAGCCGAAATTACCGCTACCGACCCGCGGGCCGTCGTTACCGACAAGAATCTGGCCATCGCCCGCGAAGAGCTGGCTAAAATTGCCAATGAAGACTTCAAAAAATCTTACGAACTAATCAAATATCTCGACAAGAAAACCGCGCGTCCGGTTAAAATCATTGCCGGCATTTACAAAAAATATTTCGACATCATGCAGGAGCGCGGCTGGGAAGTAATTTCACCGAAACCGACCATCGGCAGATTCGGTAAGCTCGCTCTGGCGGTCAAGGCTCTGCTGGCTTCGTAATGGCCGCGGTTCAGCCCAAATATCACATTATCGGAGCCGGTGTTGCCGGCTTACAGGCGGCGCAGCTTATCCGGCGGAAATATCCGCAAGCGGAAATAACCGTTTATGAGGCGGCGGAGCATCCGGGCGGACGCTGCTTTTCGTTTGCAGACCCAAAACTCGGCATAACTCTGGATAACGCGACACATGCCGTTTTGCACGGCAACCGTCTGGCCGCTGCGTATCTCGGCCAAGACGCAAAATTTGCCAAAGCCGTCTTTTATGATATGGCCGCAAAGAGAATAAATGCCGGGCAATTCGCCAACCTCAAAGAAAAGTCTCTGGCTTTGTTCAACCTGCCGCCGGACAGGGCTGCTCCCGGCATCATCGCCAAAACGCTCGGCAAGCTGTTTCCCTTTACGTCCGGACAGCTGAAGGTCTGGTTCTCCCGCGGCGATTTGAGCGATTGCCTGATCAGGCCGTTGTGCAAAGGGCTTAATGTAAAATCCGGGCGGAAACTGACCGGCTTTGCCGCCCAAGACGGTTATCTTTATAAACTGATCTTCAACAAAGAAAACATTGCCCTGCTGCCGCAGGACAAAGTCATTGCGGCAATGGACGCGCACAATTATACAAAAATATTTGGCGGACATGATTTTGAATACAACGAAATTACCAACGTCTTTTTCCGAACCAGCATGCAGATAAGCCTGCCCGGCGGCAGCGATTTTCTGGGATTGTCCGGTTCTGCGGCACAGTGGCTGTTTACGTCTCCCGGAGTGACCGCCGTTACAATCAGCAACAGCGGCGAACTAAACCTTTCCGACCGTAATCTGGCCTTGGAAGTCTGGAAGGAAATCTGCGCCCTGCGCGGCCATGCCGCAGCCTTTCTGCCGCCTTACAGGGTTCTGCGGCATAAAAGGGCGACCATCCGGCAGGATCGGCGCAACAATGCCCAACGCCCGGCCGACTGCCGCACGGCATGGAAAAATATGCTTATTGCCGGCGACTGGACCATGAAAAACTGGCCCTGTTCGATTGAAACCGCTCTCGCTTCCGCTCATCGGGTTGCAAGACATTGTTAACACATCGTAAATTTTGCCATTTGCAGCAACAGTTATAAAAAGGTAAAAGCTTTCGACGGCTATTTGGTAAATGCTTTAAAATACCATTTTAAATAAAACGGCAACCACCTGACAAGTTGAAAATGACTCCTGCCATTTTTTCTATCCCGCCAAACGGTCGGGACTTCAGCTATTTTATAACCTTGCAAAAAAGCCTTGATTACCAGCTCCAATCCCAACTCAAAGCCACCGCTGCTTTCAATGGTCTGTTGGCTTAAAAACGATTTTTTATACAGCTTAAAGCTATTGGTTGCATCATGTGTCGGAACCCCGGCGAGGTAACGCAGAGAATATCCGGCACAACGCGATAATGTCGACTTAACAAAGCCGCCGCCAATTTGTCTTCCGCCTTTCATATAACGAGAGCCGCAAACAATATCGGCCTGTTCGTCTTTTGCTTTTTGCACCATTTCGTTAATGGTTTCCGGGGCATCAGACAAATCGGCCATGGTAACAATTATCATCTCGCCGTCGGCTTCCTCAAAGCCGGTTTTGACAGCATTAAGCGCTCCGGACCGATATTTATTTTTTAACAACCTGATTTGACACCTTTCCTGCGGCGGAAAGCTTTTGACAACCGGCAGCGTGTTGTCATTATCCATATCATAAACAATTAAAATTTCATGGGCAAACAACAGCTTATTCTCAATGTTTGTCAGCGTTTCGATAATATTCTCCGCTTCATTATATACCGGAATCACGATAGAAACATCAATCACCCATTTTCTCCATCACAATAAACGGCTTTGCTCCCAGAACAAAACATCATCAAACCGATGCCGATAATTTTTTTTGCCAAAACACTAAATCCCTCCCAGTTCTATTTGGGTTTTAATCCACGGAATAAGTTCATCCAACATTGCATCTAAAGAGGTTTTAGCCTCAAATCCCAATAAATCTACCGCTTTGCTTACATCAGGAACTCTTTTCCAGACATCATATTTAAACGGCTTATCACTAACACAGGCAAACGGTTGTTTCGGATTAATCTTGCTCCAAATCATTTCTGCCAGTTCCAGGACTGTCGTTGATGTTGCCGCAGATAAATTAAAATCCTGGTTTGTTGCCTCCTGACGCTCTATACATAAACGAATTCCCCGCGCCAAATCTCCGGCATAGGTATAATGACGGATTTGATTTCCTTCGCCCAAGATATGCAAAGGATTTTGTCCCAGTAAAACTTTTTTTATGATATCCGGCACAACGTGACTCATTGCCAATTTTACATTTCCCGAGTAAATTTCCGCATCACACAACGCCTTTTTCTCGCCAATTCCAACACAATTAAACGGGCGTATAATTGTATACGGAAGGCCATATTGCTCAAATGCGCCCTGACAATAATATTCACATGCCAATTTTTGGAACCCGTAAGTGCTGTTTGGCGGCGGCATCAGGCGTTCATCGCCTTCTTTTGACGGCCACTTCGTTGCCGACTCATAAACCATTGATGATGACAACACATTTATTTTCTGCAATTTTTTATGTTGATATGCCCAAATTGCCGCCTCAAATGTTGAAGCCATAATCCGTTCGTTTTCCGCTAATAAATCATATGCGTTTTTATGGAAATAGGAGATTCCGCCAACCATGGCTGCCCCAGCCAGAACCTGGTCACAATCTGCGATTAGTTCTTTCATTAATGACGTATTTTTAACATCGTCTTTCACAAAAGCGTAATGAGGGTGGCTATCATACGATTTTTTTATTTTTCCATATTTTGAATAATTATCAATTCCGACAACTTCGTGTCCGTTATTCAATAATTCTTCAATTGTATAACCGCAAATAAATCCTGCCGAACCCGTTACCAAAATTTTCAACTTATTCTCCCTAAAACGCTTATGAACGCCATATATTCCAACAATCGACATAAGGCTTGCTTACTTTTAAGTTTCTAAACTCCTGATGAGGAACACCCAGAATCACACCATCGGCTTTATCTATCGCTTCCCTCAGATTCATCATGCCTTCAACATAAGGATCCACGGGCAAAACCTCAGCCATCTTAAACTCTAATTCTTTTTTCAACTTAAAAGACAAACTCTCCCTGGTGTCATCATTATCCGGCTTAAAAGTCATTCCCAGCAAGGCAATTTTTTTATGAGCCAAACCGTTTATTTTTTGTTCCATCCGTTCAACCAAAAACTTTGGCAGACCTTCGTTAACAAGCATTGCCGAAGTTCCCAAAAAAAACTGATTGTCAGAATAAGCCACCATTTGCATACAATCTTTAAATAAACACGGTCCTGCCGCAAGACCGGCCGAAGCATAATGCTGCGCTCTGGGATATTCATTTTTAACAGCATTTAAAATTTTATAAAAATCCATTCCTTCTCTTTCGGTCAACATATAAAACTGGTTGGCTATTGCAAACTCAATATACCGCCAAGTGTTTGTCATCAGTTTGGCAAGTTCGGCTTCCTGTGGTTCCAAATAAACAATTTTCGGCGAAAACGCAGAAAAAAGATCCGCGGCCTCGGCAACAGCCTTTTCGCCGATACCGGACACAATCTGCGGCAAGGCGTAAAGTTCCCGAATACCTTTTCCCTGCACAATTCGTTCCGGACAAAATGCCAATTTTGGATTTTCAAAATGTTGTAACAACAAATCGTAAATCACTGCTGTAACACCGGGGAAAACAGTACTCCGCAAGACTATTAACTGATTTTTTCTTAAAAAAGGCATATAAGCTTTAATAACATTCAAAACATCATTTATTTTCGGGGACAGATGCTCATCGACCGGCGTGCCTACCACAAAAATAATCACATCCTGCTTACAAACTTCTTGTATATCCGTCGTTGCAAACAGACTTTTACCACCGCAACGGCGCAGTACCGCTTCTGCTCCTTCCTCAAGAAAAGGCAGTTCATGCGAATTTATTTTATCAACCGCATTTTGATTGATGTCAATCAAAGTGACCCGGCAGCCGTTATCTGCCAAGACTAACCCCAGCGGTATGCCGACATGTCCGCATCCTCCGATGATACCAACTTTTTTATCAGTCATTTTCAAATTCCCTTTTATACAACTTCATCTGTATTTTCTTCTGCCAGTTGTCTTCATCGGCAAGAATCAGAAATTCGGTAATCAATCCTTTATCTTGTCCTGTCAGCAAATCATGAAATTCTGAAATATTGTCAGGAATTAAGGATATCGGAAAAGGATTTTGCAAAGTGTCCGGTGCCAGTTTATATATTTTTATCGTTTTATCCGAACGGCCAACTACCATCCATACCGGCGCAGCTCTAAATAGGAAAGTTCGGACACGTCCCCATAATGTGGGGCGAACAGCTAATGAAACATAAAGCAAACCGTCTTTTCTTTTCAGGTCAGAAACTCTTATTTTTTGATTAAGCGATATATTTTTATATTTGACCGGTACAAATTCGGCCTTTTCAGCATCTGGCCGCTTTTGGAGTAAAATTTTACGGTCATCTTTTTGGCTAACCTTATAATTCTGCTGAATCGCACTCCATGTAGCGGGTGTATCCAATATCATATTTCGCCCGTCAATCGCCGAAAATTCGGTTATTATAAAATCTGCGCGGGTGTCTTCGGAAAATGACGCGGCGCTTTTTTCATCTAATCGTTTCGAATAGGCCGAATATAATTGTATAATCGGATTGATTTTCCAATTGAGTTCATTGGCCGGAATATATGACAGCTCATAAGGAAGCGCTTCAACCGTTTGTTTGCCTATTATATCAAGCCAGCTTTGCGGCAGTTTCCGCTTTGCATATTGTCGGCGCTTAACCTCAGCATAGTTTTCCAAAATATCCAGCTGCCGTTCTACAGACAAAGCTCGTTCAAAATTTGCCTGCAGGGTTGAAAATAATTGAACACAAGCCCCAAACACAATATAGAAAACGGCCAACGGCCAGACGAAGACATTGTTTTTATCCCGTTTGTAAGTTAAAAACAAAATCAAACTACATAAATAGAAAAACAGCGTAAAAAATGTTATCAGATGAGCAGAGTCGGCCCTGACAAAACCGCATTTAAAAGAAAAAAACGCTAAAGGAAGTCCGATAAAAAGCAAATTAAAACATTCTTTGTTTCTAAAAAAACAAATGCCCAAAAGCAGTAAATATAAAACAAGCAATAAGAGCGCAATATATAAAAGAGGATACCCCCTTACGCTCCAAATCATGACCTGGCTGAAATATGACGAAATATCCAAACAGACTACCAGCCATTCCGCAAAATTTGCCGGATTCTTAAAAATAAAAACAATAGCTAAAACAAGTCCAACCAGAAAAGCCGTCCCGGCGCTAAAGGCAAAATTCCAAAATAAACGTCGGCCTTTAAACAAAAAAATAAGCGCAAGAAACGAATATATGAGCGTATTGCATACAAAAACATTAAATTTGAGAAGCAACGTAAATGCCAACAAAGTACCGGAAACAACCGAAAGCATTCTAAAAATTTTGATTTTACCGGTTAAAGACAGCAAACACACAGACAGAACAAAAGATACCAATTCCCAATGATAAGGCAAAGGAAAGAACAGCAACCAAAATCCCAGCAAGACGGAAGCCCGGAAAAGCGCACTTTTTCCCTCTAACCGATACTGACGAAATATCAGATACCCTACGCCTCCAATCAATAAACTGACCGGCAGAAAATTGTTAAGCAAATTTGCCCAGAATACGTTGTTTCCAACCATTTGCGGGACAAACATAAACCCCAGAGGCCCATAAGTGAAAGCCCAGTCCTTTCCGGGAACAAATGCAAAAATATTGTTCATCGCCCACATCCAAGATGGATCCAGCCCTGTTTTTTCAAGATATATAAAGTCCCGCAAAAACGAAATTTCCAACAAAGCCAATGAAAGCACGACAAATAAAAAGCGCTTGTTTTTACTTATAAAGGTACAACTCTTGGAAAGCCTGCCACCGATGGGCATTAGCGCATATAGTTTTTTCATTTTCTTCCGATGACAATATTTTTTATAAGTTTATTGTACCTAATAACACCCCATAATCAATTAATTTGACGCTCTAAAATCTATTAATTTTTTAGTTTATACAAATATTTTGAACGGCCATTTTTTATGTCTATTTTGTATTATATTAAGAAAGCTAACCGTTTTTACTGACTTGTTTATGTTAATTTTATATGCAAAAACCTCCCAGCTTTGGAAGCCGGGAGGTTTTTGTGCATAAAAACGCTTATTCGGCGTCTTTGTTTTCTTCACGAGCCTTGGCGGCTGCGGCCAGATCGTCGGCAATACGAGCCGAACGACCGCGCAGGGCGCGCAGGAAGTACAGTTTCGCACGACGTACTTTACCGATACGGGCGACTTCGATTTTGGCTACATTCGGAGAATACAGCGGGAACACACGCTCTACGCCTTCGCCGAAAGAAATCTTTCTGACCGTGAAAGAAGAATTCAGACCGTCGTTTTTGCGAGCGATGCAAACACCTTCATAAACCTGAATACGTTCGCGGTCGCCTTCCTTAACTTTGGTATGAACTTTCAAGGTATCACCCGGTTTAAAGTTCGGGATGTTTTTACCTGCCGTGAGCTTTTCCATCTGCTCTTTTTCTAAGTTTTCGATAATGTTCATTAGTTTTACCCTTTTAATTATTTAAGTTCTCTATATACCTAAACCTTTTTAGAATCAAGATATTTCTTATAAAGGTCCGGCCGTTTGCGCTTTGTTACTTCCATTGCTTTTTCGTGCCGCCAATCGGCAATATTCTGATGATGTCCGCTTAAAAGAACCTCCGGTACTTCGCGTCCGTCCCAAACTATCGGCCGTGTATACTGCGGATGCTCGAGAAGTCCGTTTTCGAAACTTTCGTCGGCCGTCGATTCTGCGTTGCCGAGAACTCCCGGAATCAATCTGACAACCGCATCCAGCATAATCATAGCCGCCTGCTCGCCCCCGGTAAGAATATAATCGCCGATGCTGATCTCCTCGATATTGCGGGCTTCGAGCACACGCTCGTCAATGCCTTCAAACCGCCCGCAGACAACGGTAATTTCTTCTTCCAATGACAGTTCATGAACTTTAGCCTGGGTAAGAGGCTCTCCGCGAGGGGACATATAAATCAGACGGCCCTTGTCATAATTGGCTTTGAGTGCCGCATCGAGGACATCGGGACGCATAATCATACCGGCTCCGCCTCCGCAGGGAGTGTCGTCTACCGAACCGTGCTTATCAAAAGCATAGTCGCGGATATTGACGGTTTCGAGTTTCCACAGACCCTTGTCCAAGGCCTTTCCGGTTAAGGAACAACCGAGGAACCCCGGAAAAATCTCCGGGAATATGGTCAGTATTTTAACCTTCATCGGAAACTTCTTCCTCTGCATCATCTTGAGCAAAGTTCATTATCGCAGATTCAACAATAATAAAGCCTTCTTTAACATTCACGACCGGAACGTACTGCTTCGTAAACGGTATCATCTCCAACCGCCCGCTCTCTTTGAGCTTGAGTTCGAGAATGTCTCCGGCTCCGAAATTATAAACTCCGGCAACCGTTCCCGCCTCCTTACCGGAAATCTTTTCTCTTACCGTCAAACCAATCAAATCGGCATGGTAATACTCGTCTTCTTCCGGTTCGGGCAAAGCGCTCTTGCTGACGTAGAATTCCGTTCCGACAAGCGTTTCGGCAAGGTTGCGGTCGTCTACGCCTTTAATCTTTACTCGCAGCAGTTCCTTGGAATGTCCGGTTACTTTGACGGAAAAAACCTTATCGCCGGCCTTGTTTTCAACCGGGCCGTATTTGTCGAGGTCACGGTCGACTTCGGTAAAGCTCTTAACTTTAACCTCGCCTTTAATACCGTGGACGCCGACAACCGCCCCCAAACAAATCCGTTCTGACTTTTCCATCTCTTTTTCCGGTTTAAAAAAGCTGTTTTCCTAAAAATAACAAAGCAAAAATCAGATTAAGCCTGAGCTTCTTCGGAAGCGGGTTCGGCAGCGGCCTGAGCAGCAGCTTCGGCAGCAGCGGCAGCTTTCTCGGCTTTTTCTTTCATTCTTTCCTGAGCCTTGGCTTTCGGAGCAGATTTCTTCGGCTGTTCACGGATTACCGGAGCAGAGCACAGACCGAGGGCAGACAGCATTTTCTGCATTCTTTCGGTCGGCTGGGCGCCGTTTCCGAGCCAATATTTAACTCTTTCTTCGTTGATGACGAATCTCTCTGCATGATCTTTCGGCAACAGAGGATTAAACGTGCCTAATTTTTCAATGAATCTGCCATCACGGGGAGCTCTCTGATCAGCGGCCACTACTTTGTAGAAGGGGCGCTTTTTGGAACCACCGCGGGATAGTCTGATACGAACTGCCATTTTTTTGTCCTTTCTTCAGTTAATTTAAGTTCCGGCATCCGCCTTATGGCTAAAACGGAAACCGATTACCCATTCCGCCGAGCATTCCGCCCAACGGACCATTTTTAAGGCCGGATAGGCCGCCCATGCCGGCCAAAGCCTTCATGCCGCCCATCTTGCCCATTCTCTTCATCATGGCTGACATCTGCTCATAAGACTTGAGCAGCTTGTTAACCTCATGAACTTCAACACCGGCGCCCGCCGCAATGCGTTTTTTGCGCGAGGCCTTGATTAAATCAGGATTGCGGCGCTCCTTTGCCGTCATGGAAAGGATTATCGCTTCCTGCTTTTTGACCAGACTGTCGCCGACGCCGGCCTGTTCAATCTGGTTTTTAAACCTGGAAAGCCCGGGTATCATGCCGATCAGGCTGCCCATGCTTCCCAGCTTTTGAATCTGTCTTAACTGCGCAAGCATATCTTCCAGGTCAAACTTGCCTTTCATCATCTTCTGCGCCATTTTTTCGGCTTCGTCCCGGTCTACGTTCTCAATGGCCTTCTCGACCAAAGACACAACGTCGCCCTGCCCCAGGATGCGGCCGGCCAGACGGTCGGGATGAAACTCCTCGAACTCGTCTATCTTTTCGCCGGTGCCCAAAAACTTTATCGGTACGCCGGCAACCATCTTCATCGACAGCGCCGCGCCGGCGCGGGCCGAACCGTCGATACGCGTGAGCACAATACCGGTAATACCGACTTTTTCGTTAAATTCGCGGGCTACCGTACAAGAATCCTGACCAATCATCGCATCGGCCAGCAGCAGCGTTTCGACCGGATTGGCAATTTTTTTGACTTCGACGACTTCGTTCATCAGCTCTTCGTCAATGTGCAGACGACCGGCGGAGTCCAGAATAATAACGTCAAAGCCGCCCTTTCTGCCTTCGCTGATTGCCCTTCTGGTCGTTTCGGCCGGCTTTTCGCCTTTAATGACCGGCAAAGCGTAAACGCCTGTCTGTTCAGCCAGCTGCGCCAGCTGTTCCTGCGCGGCCGGACGATAAATGTCCAACGAAACCAGCATGACTTTCTTTTTGTTCTTCAGCCGGTTGGCGATTTTGGCCGAAGTCGTGGTTTTGCCGGAACCCTGCAAACCAACCATCAGAATACATGCCGGCGGAACGGCGTTCAAATTCAGTTCGGAACCCTCACCGCCGAGCAGTTTGACCAGTTCGTCATGGACGATTTTGACCACCATCTGCCCGGGCTGAATCGAACGGACAACCTTTTCGCCGACGGACTGTTCCTTGACTTTGGCAATGAATTCCTTTACCACCGGCAGCGAAACATCAGCTTCCAGCAGCGCAATGCGGATTTCGCGCATGGCGTCGTCAATGTCCTTTTCGCTCAAAACACCCCTGGAGGTAATTTTGGAAAAGACGGAACCCAGTTTATCTGTCAGCGTTTCAAAAATCGTTTTATTCCTTCTGTCTACAAAACCCTTACCTATATACTATTGCACGCAGGCGACGGCCTGAGCGCCAACCTGTCGACATCGTGCCCCGAAACCGCGATGCTCCCTTGCACCCGTTTCAAAACCCGTGCCTACATACTATTGCACGCCAGTGTGCGAACCCTCGCTGACTGGCGGCACGCCTCGGCGTGTATAAGTTTTGGTCTTGTCCTTTGGTAAAAAACCTTATTAATTTTCTGCTTTATATAAGCTTTTGTGCCGAGAGTCAAGCAAAAAACAGCAAAGTGTTGTGTTTCAAAAATATTCGGGTATAATGCTTTTATGAACAATGACGTACAATATCTTTCTCCGTTTATGTTCGCCGCGGCAATTCTGGCGGTATTGTCGGCTGCGGCCGTTATCAGACTGATTTCCAAAACGTTTTCCCGCCGCAGGGCTTTGCGGCATCTGCGTCATGACAGCGGCACGGACGATGAGGGAAAACTCCTTTTCAAACAGAAAATCCGCCGTTGTTACATGGTTGAAGAGCATCGCAACCGTGAAAAACTGAAGCGGCAGATTACCAAGGGAATTATGCTGGCTCAGACCTATCAGTTTCAGAAACTGCGTCATACGGACATTACGCACATTATCCGGCGGACGCTGCTCAATTTCCGTTACCGTTTTTTTACCAACCTGCGGCTGGCGCTTATTCGCAAAGCCCGCAGCAAGAAAGGCGGCACCGGCGGACTGACGCATATGCAGCAGACCGCCATCCGGGAAATGATGGCCGCCATGGGATTAAAGAACTTCAAAAAGCAAAACCGTCCTGCCCCGGCAGAAGCGAATCCCGAATGGCTGGCACAGGAGGCAAGAATCAAGGAAATGAACATCGGCCTGGAGCGCAAAAATCTGGATAAACCGCCGGAAATACGCAAAGCAGCCGTACGCGCCGGGTATTATGCCGACGACAGCCTGAAAAAGGTTATCGACGACTCTTGACAAAAATTTTGACACAATACATAATAAGTTTCTAACTCAGTATCTATTGTGTCACTTTTTAAATATGTATTCATGAAACGATTATTTATTTTCGATGTCGACGGCGTTTTGTTAGACCTGTGGACATCAATGAGAGCTGTATTTGCCAATTATCACGGCATGTCACTAAGCGATGAAGACTGGGACAACATCATTGAGGATTTCCTGCATGATCCCGAGCCGTATCTGGAATTCGGAGACTATTTTCATCAGTCGCAGACTTTCAGAAACCTGCTGCCGGTTAAAGGAATGCCCGAGTTGGTGTTTGAGCTGCGTGACCGCTGTTTCGACCTGGCCATCATCAGTTCCAGCGATCCGAATTTTGCTGCACAACGGCGCAAAAACATTGAAGAGCATTATGCCGACTGTTTTGAAAAAATCATTTGTGTCGGCATGAAGCAGACCAAGGAAGACGCCTTGCGGCAAGCCGCGGCGGGATATGACGAAGTTTTCTTCATTGATGACAATCCCCGCCACTTGTCGGACAGTCTCGGCATTGTTACCTGCCCAATCTGGAAAGAAAACAGGCACCATCTGTTTTTATGGCAGAGCATTGACCACTCCGGCATAAGGAAAGCTCAAAGCGCCAAAGACATTTTGGATATTGCTCTCGGCAAAAACTAGAAAGAAGAGCCGCAACAGCCAAACGCTGTTCCGGCTCTTTTTTTATGCGCCTTTAAGACTATATATCCGGTAAGGAGAACAACATGGCCTGGATTTATCTGATTACGGCGGCGCTGTTTGAAATCGGCTGGCCGCTTGGTTTTAAAATGGCGCATCTGTCGGAACACAAAATCGTCTGGATCGTCTTCTCGGTGGCCGCCATGACCCTGAGCGGCGCATTCCTTTATCTGGCACAGAAACATATTACCATCAGCGTCGCCTATGCCGTTTGGACGGGTATCGGCGCTATGGGAACGTTTCTGCTCGGCGTTCTGTTTTTTGGCGACGGTTCCACCCTTTACAGCTGGCTCGGCGTCATTTTCATCATCAGCGGCGTTATTTTGCTGAAAATTTCCCATTTCAGCGCTTGATATCGTCCCGGCAATGTTTATTTAGAAGGAAAACAAACAACCGGGAGAAGAATGATGAAGATTGCCATTGTCGGCGGCGGCGCGGCCGGCACAGCCTGCGCCACGCGTCTGCGCCGTCTGAACGAAAATGACGAAATCGTCATTTTTGAAAAAAGCGGTGAACTGGCATTGTCCAATTGCGGCCTGCCGTATTTGCTTTCCGGCATTGTCGAAGACGGCAAAGTGCTTATCGGCACCACGCCGGAACAGATGAAGCAGAAATACAATATCGACTGCCGTTTGAACGCGGAAGTCGAATTTATTAACCGGAAAGAGAAAAGCGTCACGGTTAAAGGCCGGGAACCGGAAAGTTATGACAAGCTGATTATTGCCACCGGCGCCTATCAGCTGAGACCGGACATCAACGGCATTCTCGGAGAACAGATATTTACCGTCAACAATCTGGAATCAATTTACAAAATCAAGGACTTTGTCAAATACAACCAGCCCCGGAATGTCGTAATTATGGGCGGCGGCTATACCGGCGTCGAAATGGCCGAAAACCTGATGCGGCTGGGTCTTAAGGTTTCCATCGTCGAAGCTTCGCCGCATTTGCTTCCGGGACTTGACTACGATATGGCCGCCACGCTGCATAACTATCTGCGCGGCAAAGGTCTCAGACTTTACCTTAACCGCCGTCTGACCGGTTTCGGCGACAGCAAAGTTACGTTAGACAACGGTTTGACAATCGAATACGACATGGCCGTTGTTGCCACCGGCGTTCGTCCCGATCCGAAACTGACAATCATGTCCGATTTGGAAATCGGCAAAAGCGGCGGCATTAAGGTCGATGACCATATGCAGACTTCGGACAAAGACATTTATGCGGCCGGCGACGACGTCGAAGTTACGGATTTCATTACGCGGCAACCGGTTCGAATGGCACAGGCCGGACTGGCCGTAAAGGAAGCTAAAGTCATTGCCGACCACCTGGGCGG
>ENA-OOWH01000933-OOWH01000933.1-human-gut-metagenome-genome-assembly--contig:-NODE-933-length-19944-cov-10.046106_pt1 | contig 19944 bp, 10 predicted proteins | sample MGYA00241576_ERZ501321 | MGnify/ENA primary metagenome ERZ501321 (study PRJEB25962, sample SAMEA2042733) | human gut metagenome | biome: human gut; feature: human-associated habitat; material: faeces... | reverse complement strand
TCACGGCTGACGACGTTGCCTGCCAAATCGACATAACCGGCCACTTTGTCGGCGTTGTCAATAACGATGTCGCCTTCGGCAATTTCGCCGACCAGACTGCCGGCCTGATTGATGACGCTGCCGTCGGAAAGCGTGCGGCCGAAAACGACGTTGTTGACATCAATGACCGTGCCGTCCGGCATTACCGCGCCGATGACATTGCCGCCGAAATCAATAACCGAACCATGCTTGACCAGGCTCAGGTTTTTGTCCGTTGAACCACCCGGCAAAACGGCGGTAATGTTTTCGTTCTTATTGTCCAGAACGTCGCCGAGCGAATTGACCCGGCCTTTGTAGTTGCCCCAGATGTCAATAACGATGTCTTCGGGAATGACTTCGCCGACGACTTCGCCGTCTTTGTTTAAAACCTTTCCGTCGGAACTGGTTATGCCTTCGTGTTTGCCGTCAAGGTTGATTACCGTACCGTCGGAAGTCGCATAACCGAGATACGAACCGTCATAACCGATGGCCGCACCATGCAGCAGAACCGCACCGCGATATTCGTTGTTGTTGTCAATAAACAGGCCTTTGGCGTCAACCCGTCCCTGAAGCTCGCCGAAACGGTTGAGAACACGGCCGTCGTAATTGACCTTGCCGACTTTTTTGCCATAGAAATCGACAACTTCGCCACGCGGCAGAAGTTTGCCGAGCATACGGTTGAAAAAGCCTGTGCCCCGACCATGTATTTTGCCCAATGCAACGCCTTTGTCATTATAAACGTTGCCGTCAGGGAAAACGCGGCCCATAAACTTTCCGGAAGGATCGACGACTATCGACTTTTCGTCCAGTGCCACGCCGATAATCCGGTTGGCATCATCGGCAACCAAATTGTTGGCATAAAGTTTGGCTTCACCGCCGCCGGGTATCGAAACTTTGCCGTTTTCGCCGACAACGTTAAGAAAATTGCCGGAAAGATCATAAGCATAGCGGTTTTCCAAAACCTTACCCATGTAACCGCCGTCCTTGTTGAAAACATCGCCGTAAGTTCCGACGCAGCCGACCGGCAGCAACGCTGCCGACTGGACAATGCCGTTAGCACCGACTTTGCCGAGATATTCGCCGTCATAAGTGACAGCAATGCCGGAACGGGAAACACCGCCGACAATTTCGCCAGTTTCGTTCAGCACCGTACCGTCAGGATTGACGCAGCCGACGTAATTGTTGGCGGAATCGCGGACAATGCCGTCGGTCCCGACCTCACCGATAAGCGTGCAGGTATTGTCAAACGCACTGCCGGGCTGAACGACTTCGCCGATATAAGAGCCGGCGTCGTCAATAACAATGCCGTCCGGCATAATCTTATAGGGAAGCTCCTTGTTGCCTTTGGTTATTTTACCGTTTTTATCAAGATAGCCGACGTTTTTGCAGCCATAACCGACCACCAGTCCGCCGCGCACCAGTTTGGCGATGACCTGATTTCCTGACGGATCCTTAACCAGACCGTTGGCAAGAATACGGCCGATAACCTGACGTTTGTCATTTTCAACCGTACCGTTATTGCTGATAACGCCAAGCACCGTTCCCTGCGGCGTAACCGGAATCAGTTCGACACGCACCAGCGAACCTATTTTCTTTTTGACGTTGCTGACGATATTGCCGTCGGCATCAACATAGCCTATGACATTACCGTTTTTATCATAAACCCTGCCATCAGCGCCGACATAACCGATAACCTTTCCGTCTTTGTCCAGCGCCAAGTCAACATATTCGCCGGCCCGACCGATGACATTGCCGTTCAGGTCAACCAAGGTTCCGTCTTCAAGCATTTTGCCGATAACGTTGCCGTTAAAATCAACCACATTGCCATTTTCGTCAATATACCCGATAACGTTGCCGTCCTTGTCATAGGCCAAACGACGTTTTGGACCGGTCTTGCCGATAATTTCGTCGGTAACGACATTGCCGTTCTCATCAACATAACCGACAACATTGCCGTTAGCGTCGACGACGGCGCCATTCGGCATGACAACGCCGAGAACATTGCCGTTTTCGTCAATCGCGGTACGTCCGGGTTTGGTCACGTAGCCGATGACGTTGCCGTTGGCGTCGACAACCTCGCCTTTTTCGTTCAGACGACCGATAACGTTGCCGTCCATATCGACCACGGTACCGTCCGGCAGCACGCGGCCGATAATGTTGCCGTTTTCATCATACACATAACCGGCGTCAACGGCTTTGCCAATCGGCGCGCCGTCATTGTTAACCACGGTGCCGTCCGGCAGCGTACGGCCGATAACATTGCCGTCCTTGTCAACAACGGTACCGTCCGGATTAACATGGCCGATAACGTTGCCGAATTCATCATAAACAAGTTTGCGGTTGTCGCCGACGCCGATAACATTGCCGTTATCGTCAACAACCAGACCGTTGGCATTCATCCGACCGATAATGTTGCCGTCGGCGTCGCGAACATAGCCGTCTTCATCAATGGTACCGATAACCTCGCCGTTAGGACCGACAGCGTTGCGCACCTGCTTGGCGGCAATCTCGGCTTTGGCCTGTTCGGTTGCTGATGCAGCTCCCTGAGGCAGCGCGGTTTCGCAAAAATTGCAGTCTTCCTTACGAATGGCGCTGCCTTCGACAGGAACTTTGGCCGATTTGGCATTGCTGCGGGTCAGATTGGCTTCGTGCCATGAAATGATAAAATTGTTCTGCACGTTGCCGTGAATGACCGGAATCCAGTTCATGGTAATATTACAGGTCTGTTCGCCGCGCAATTCCTCGTCCGTACAGTTATCCTCGTAAGTAAAACCGTCAAACGGCGGCTCGGCCAGTTCGACGTCGTCAATTTTAATCGCGGTTTTGCCGTTGGTGCCGATGGTCAGAACATTCTTGGCTTCAGTACCGAGCACAACCTGCCCCATGGAAACGGGATCCGGCGTCATGGTAATCGGCACTTCGCCGTCATCAACGATACCGAACTCAAGATTGTCGGTCAAAGGGCTGGTATTGCCGATGTTAAGCGCGTCGTCATTGTCGGTAAAAACCGGTTCTTCATAGTCATCAACAACCTTATTGCTTTTAATCAGAAGCACAACGCCGAAAATAAAGATAATAAAAGAAGTAATACCAACCGCAAGAATTATGCGGTTGGTTTTTTTGACGTAACTTTCGGAATGTGTAAGTACTTCTTTGCTCATTGGGTCCTGACTACACTACAAAATACGCCGTTGCGTCCCAGGCGGCTACAGGCGGAATCGCCGGCATCAAGCGACTTGACCGGGCCAACGCGCAGATGAAACAGCTCTTTGCCCTGACCGTCCGCCGGCGTATCTACCGAGAAGAACGGCTGATAAACGCCGAGAACGTCGGGATATTTGTTGACCAGGCTGTCCCAAAGCCGCTCGAGGTTGGTAACGTCGGCATCAGTGCCCAGCTCAATGGAAATGTTGGAACCTTCGCCGCTGAAACCGCTGCCGTAACCGTAGCGCTGCGCCATATTGCGCGCGCCGGCATCATATTGGTTGTTGTTGCTGATACGCTGCATTTTGGAATAGTCAATACCGTCGCCGCCCTGATAACCGACGCTGACATTCTGGCCCTGACCGTTGGCCGGGACTATCAGCTGACTCTGGCCGACCTGAATATCATATTGTCCGGGAACGCCACCGTTGCCGCCGTTAAATTCGCTGCCGCCCGCAGCTCCGCCATTCGCACCGGCGCTACCGTTGCCGGGCAGCGCGGGAGGAACATCCCAGCGGTTGTCTTCAAAATCGGTTGCATAAGTGGCATCTTCCAGGCCGGCATCGTCTGAACGCCGCATTTTCAGGCAGACAATCCGTTTGCCGTTGCGCATGACCATATCGCCGATACCCTCAACGATTATCAGACGGTTGTTCGGTCCTTTGGTACGAAAACCGACCGGAACCTCAATACGTTCAACAATCAGGGTCACAATCGGGCGCTGCGTCATATTCAATGCTTTCTCGCCCAGATCAATGTAAGTGAAAATATCGTCGCGCCAAACGCGTTCCGGCGCAATAACGACGTCATCGGGGTTGGGAACATAAACCTCAATGTCAAAACGGAACTTACTGGGGTCAAGCGGAATATTCTTAATCCAGTCCGCCATCTGGAAACGTTTGGTAAAAGTCGAATCAACCGACATTCCGGAGCTGCCGCCGCGATTGTAATGGCTGGCATTAACACCCAACCCGCCGCCTATCGACGACATCCGCGCGCTGGAGGCGCCGGCGCCGCCGGAACCGGACGGTCCGTCAATGACGTCTATGTCGATAATCGAGTTGGTCAGGCGTTCGGTATTGACACCTTCGCTTTTGACATAGAAAACATATTTATTGCCGGAACGGCCGAAAACGATGACGTTGGTGTCAACGCCGACATTGGCACCCTTGCGGGGATACAGCAGCAAGGTGTTCGGACCGGAAATCTGGCCGTCAAAAGTCGCGTTGTCACCGATGTAAATATCTTCAATCAATTCCCAGTTCGGAAAATTAATAAGCGTCATCATGCCTTCGCGGAGACGGATGGGCAACACCAAATCAGGCGACCAGTAATATTTCGAGTAAGCAGGCTTGCTTTGCCCTTCGCCGAGGTTCTGCATTGGATCCAGCCAGGCACTTTGAATCATGCCCAGAGAATTGAAACCGGCATATCCCATATTCATCGGCATATATTGTCCCTGGCTTTGATCCGCATTCTGGTCAAGACTGTTCATGGTCGTCTGCGCAACGGCATTACCACCGAAAACCACCAGCATTAAAAGAAGGAATAACTTAGCCGACCGTAAAATCATTATCTGAATACCTTATAAACCTACTTAACCTTGTTATATGTCAGAGAATATCTGACCACCGTAAAACCGACCGGATTTTTAAGACGCTCGCCGTACTTGACGCTTTTGCGGTTGTAGGCGATGCGCAGCGAAGCCGTCCAGTAGTTGACTTCCGGCGCGGGAGAATCCGGATACATGTCCTGCGTTTCGTACTCGACCTGCCAAAGGCCGCGGCCAAGTTCGTTAACCGTCAGAATACGGACATTGCGCTGCAAGGATCGCGCGCGAATCAAATCCAGCGCCTTTTTGGCCGTTTTTTCCAAAAATTCGGTATAGACAGCGGAAGAAGACATCTCCTGCACGGGACCGCCGGGCATCCAGCGCGCTTCCATCTCCTGCACATCGCGGTCAAAAGAACTGCGCAGCAGTACATACTGGCGGACAAAGACCTCGGTAATGGCCTTTTGATCCTCCATGTGCCCCTTAATCGGCTGAATATTGTAAACCTGCTCTTCCTTGTTTTGAAACGTAAGCAAAAAAGGTTCGACGCGATAAAGCGGCAAAACCTGCATAATGGCAAGAATCAGCACAATGTTGCAGCAGAGGCTGATTGCGGTAATAATTGCGAAAGCGCGTGCCGTCCAAAGATAACGTTTTTCGCCGACATTGGCGACGAAAACGTCTTCGTTGCGCGCCTGCCGCTGCGGCTGCCGCGCGGCGCCGCCAATAAGCTTCTGCTGAGTGTTATTTCCTTCTAACTGATTTGCCATTTTTTACATCAGTCCCGGTTAAATTGTTTCAACAAACCAATCCGGCAGGTTTTGAGGAAGTTCGACCTGAAGACAGGCGCAGGGAGAAAGCTTGAGTTCGTCCACGCCTTTGCCGACGCCGACCGGTTCGGCCTCATAATATGAGCCGAAAATACCGCAGGCCGTAAGCATAAGCAGCACGAATAACATAATAAATTTTTTGCACATTGCGATATATCCTTATAACAGTATACTAGTATAGATATTATGAACTTAAACTTTTTTATTTTAAAAGTCTAATCCCATAAGGCCAAAATCCCCAACTTATCAACAGGCAAAGAAGTTTTCAGAAAATTTCGACTTCGGTCTGCGAATAGCGGGTTACGGTAAAGCCAATCGGATTGATAAGACGAAGGCCGACAAACTCGCGGCCGCGGAGGAAATAGGCCGTGACGGAAGCCGTCCAATAGCGCGTGCTCAGAATCAAAGCCCGGGTATTCTGGTTGCGCATGGTGGTCGAGAGGTCGTAGGTTTTGAAGTCCACCTTCCAAACCGGACTTTTTTCGCCGCCGAGCTTGCCGATGGAAATAATTTCGACCTCACGAACCATTTCGGCGTCGATGATTTTGCTCCAGACACTGTCGCGATAAGCGGAAAACTGGCCGAAGACATAGTCAGAAGACAAAAAATTCATCATACCGCCCGGAAACCAGCGGGTCTGCATTTCCTTCTCGTCGGCAATAATCGTATTACGCAACAGGACGTACTGGCGAACAAAGGTTTCCATCAACTGGTTTTTGGAAGCCATTTTGTATGAAATCGGCTCATAGCGCACAATACCGTCGGAAGTATCCTGCCTGATTATCAGAAAAGGCTCGACGGAAACCTGCGGCGCCAGTTTGAACAGCGCCAGCGAAGAACTCATGAAAATCATCAGCGAAACCACGGCAAAAAGGATAAACAGCCGGGAAAGCCACATATAATATTTGAGTTTGAAACCGGAAACTTCTTTTTCGACTTCGCTGATAAACTCCTTGTGCCGGCCGTTTGCATCCGTAATCGAAAGTACTCTGGTTCCCTCTAAAATGTTGTCGTTTTCGCTCATTTCTCTTCTATCAGTAAGCCGCGCAGAACGGCGGTTTGAAATTATTCAACTGCTTTTGGAACTCTTCCTCAACCTTCTTGTCATATTCGCCGACGACGCTCTTGTTGACTTCTTCGGTTTTAATCTGCTCGTCAAGTTCGCTGTCGGAGGGCGAATTCTCGTTAAGGGGCAGCAGTTCATCCTTATCTTTGCGCAAAGCGGTAAAAATACGTTTAATTTTGTTCAGGCGTTCTTCAACCACTTCGTTGTCACTGACATTGACGCCGGAAATTCCCGAAAAGCCCTCTTCCACCAGCTTATTTTTAAGGCGATCAAGGCTGCTGCGCGCCAGTTCGTAATCTTCATCCTTCGAAATATCAAAGTCCGCCGTCGGCGTAAAACCGGCTTCAACCAGCTGTTCTTTCAGCATATCGTTGACTTCGTCAAGGCTGGCTTTCAGTTCTTCCAACGTCTGACGGTAGGTTGTTTCGACTTCGACATAGTCAAGAAAGTCGCCAATCTGGTTTATGTTATAAGGCGCATTGTTAAAAATTTCGTCTTTAAGATTGGTTTGATACTCGCTGTTCGGATTATCCTGCTCTTCGGCAATTTCCTTCAGACGTTCAAACACTTCTAGCGGTTTGTCGGCGAAGCGAATACCGCCGGCGTCCTGCGCCTTCAGCAGCGTCCCGAGTTCACTCGGGCTGCCGATGGTTTCTTTCGGCTGAATAGCAGCCGGACCTTCGGTATCGGCTTCAATATCGCGCACCGTATAGTAAAACTTGGCCGCAAGCCCGGAGTTGCCGATAATTTCAATTTCCTGACACTGCGGAAGCTTGTTTTCGTCAATCGAAACGCCCGGATTGCCGGTTTTGCTGATTTTATCTTCAATATAGACGCCGATTTTTTTCAAGAACTCGCGGGTTGCCATATTGGCAGCGCTGTTATTGCTGCCGCCCGAGCTGCGCGAAACGGCACCGTCGGCGCCGGCGAGTTCGCTGACGACCATATACTGTCCGTCATAAGGATCAACGTCGATAATCTTTTCGCCCAGTTTGCAGGGATACCGTCCGCCGCGCATAAAAGCTCCTTCGCGGCCGCTGCCGGCTTCCAGTATGGCCGCCAAATCGACTTCGCGTTCAACGAAAATATTTTCCTGAAGCATTTTCTGCCAAATTGTCGGAATTTCTTCGCCGTAATTAAGGAAACCCTGCCGAGAAACGGTACCGTCGGCCGTTTTGGGAACATTATCATAACTTACCGTATCGAAGCGGACAATTTCACGCACCGGCGCCATATTCATTTCCGGCGCGGCCTTTGGCGCCGAAAAGTCCTTGTCTTTGGGTTCAAGCCCGATAAAATACTCCTCATCGGCATTTTCGCAGCGGCCGTCGGCACAGGCCCTTTGCGTGACAACTTTCTGGAACATCGTTGTCAGCGCCGAAGTAATGACCGTATTGGAACCAAACTTGCCCAAAGAAGACGACGAGGCGACCAGTTTGTCGACCGGAATATTCTGCAGTTCCTTCATCAGTTCGGCATGACGTTTGACGACCATCGCAGAACTGCCGGGCAGATAAAGTTCATCGCCGAGTTTGTAAATGTCGGAGCGAGCCGTTTCCACCGCCTGAACCGCATAACTCTTGGTATCGCCGACCAAACCTTCGGCCTGACTGATGATACCTCTGACGGAAGCCGTGCCGATTAAATCGCCGACAACCGTCCGTTCAACATTTTCCCGATACAGGCTAAGAAGCGTTTTTGCCGCCTTGGCCGTTTTGCCGTCCTGAATTTTTTTGCGGGCCGCTTCAAATGCAGCAGTATATTTTTCTTCCAGTCCCTGAACCTGTCTTGTGTAAGATTCCTCAACCGCGGCAATCTGTTTTTCAACCTGCTCCAACCGGTTTTTGAGCTGTTCTATCTTTTCTTCCTGAACCTTGGCCAAACCCTGATAGCGCTCTATCTCCGGCTCGACCGAAGCTTCCTTGGCCTGATTTTCCTTTATGCTTTCTTTGGCAAACGCCTGAGAAACGGAATCCTCTTCGCTTTCCTCGCCGTTTTCACGGGCATATTCAGCCACGTCATCGGCAATTTCCAGCTGAACCTGCATATCTTCCACCGAAGACTGAGCCGTCAGTTTCTCCTTTTTAAGCTGGTTAATGCGTTCGTTGAAACTGCTGAGTGCAGCAGAAGCTTCTTCAATGCTTTTATTAATATTTTCTTTCTGTTCTTCCAACGGTTTTAAAGCGTTGCGGCGCTTGTCGGCTGCTTTTTCCAAATCAGCCTGTTTCTGTGCAACCAATGACGTAATTTCGTCGTTTGCAGCCTCCTCTTCTTCCGTTTCGTCATCATCGCCGACGATACCGGCCAGACGTCCCAATTCGCGGGCATTATAGGCCTTAACTTCAGGATCTTCGGTTAAAATATTGTTCAGTTCCTGCGCAATGTTCAGCGATACCTGATTGAACTGCAAAGCGGCAAGATATTCTTTAATATTGTTGTATTTGCCGTCAATATACTGGTTATAGAAGTTCTTCTGATCATTCCAAACCGGAAAGCGCGTTTGTGCCGTTCCCCACTGCGGATTGGAGGAATATTGGTCTTCCGCGAGCTTTTTGGCGGCTTCGGCACCGATTTTCCATGCAATCAGTTCCGTTTCGCGGTTGATGGCCTCAACCTTTTCTTCCTCGTCCGGGCTACCCAATCCCTGAGCCTTTTCCTTATAAGCGTTTTCGTTTTCACTGCGTTTGGTCATATCTCCGGTATCAATCAGGTCAATTTCGGCCACGATACCGTCATCGGAATCTACGGGCGCCGTCGTTTCGGCCTTGGCAATTTCAAAAGCCTTAATCGCCCAGCCGGAAATTCCGGACCGCAAGTCATAATTGGCCGTATTTTCATCGCTTATCGGACCGCCGGCCCAGACTTTTTCCGGATCGTCATAATACCGTCCTAAGAACTGCAGGGCGCATTTATCCGCGGTTCGCAGCATTTCGACAGATTTGTCGTGAAGCTGCCTATGGCGATTATATTTTTCGGCATTTTCCTTATGCGTCGGCAAAGACTGGAGCAGATTGTGCAGTTCCAGCGCCTCGGTTGCCTTCTCATAGAGAGGATCAAGCTTGTCCAGTTCATCCATTTTTTCTTCGTTGCCTTTAAACGGCGAAGCGATGTCCGGTTCCGGTGCCCTCATATATTTAACCGAAGAATCCGTAGCCGGGTCATATTCATAATCTTCATCTTCAACCGCCGTATCATTCGCCGTTGACTTTGACAGAGAAGAAGCCGCGCTTTGGCCGCTGATGATTCCGATGGCTTCCTGGCGGGAAGCCTGTACCGCCGCCGCTTTTCGCTGCTGTGCAAACGACGTTATCGAGGCGCCGCCGTTACTGCTGACTGTCGGCGTCGAACTGACGGAAGCTTTCTGAAAATTGTTAAAATCAACCTGAGCAAAAACCAGTTTTTCACTGCCATACCGCACCGACCGGGAAGCGAGCTGAAGATTTCCGCGTTTTTCCAGCAAAGACGATTCCTTGCTTTTCTTTTTATATGCGGCCGGAACAATATGATGTTTAACCGCTTTGGCCGCTTCAAGCTGGGCACGCATAGCCGCCAGTTCCTCGGTTATCTTCAGAAGCTGGTTCATCGTATCATACGCGGTGTAGGCGTTTTTCCAGGTACCGTTGTTGTCATCGCCGCTTTCCGCACCGTTGCCGCCTTCACCGGTAACCAGCATCGGCGTCAGCTTGGCGAAATTCTTTTCCAGCTCATCAAGTTCCTTTTCCAATTCACGCGAGGCCACATAGGCTTCGACAATCGTATCCTGATAAAATTCGGAAGCTTTGTCGCGATAGGCCGTCATTTCATCACTTTTATCGGAAGGATACGCCAGAAAAAGCTTATAAAAGGCTTTTTTGACCGAGCTAGGCTTTTCAATATCGGCAATTTTGCACTCGGCAATTTTTTTGCTGCCCGGAACGGCTTTTTCTTTTTTATTCTTGTCTTTCTTACTCGGCATTAAACCTTCAACCTCGCCGGCGAGCTTTTCCTTTGCCGCCTTGACCAGTTTGGTCTGCTCCTGCTTCAACTTGGTAATGCCGGAAGTGGTGTTGTTGACAACCTGTACGCCATAGTCAATTGTCATGTTAACGTCGGCCAAAGGATCAACGGTCGGCGTTCCCGGCCCCGGCGGCAGTAAAAAAGCTCCGGCACTTTTTGCACAGACGCCTGTCAACATACTGACGGCCAGAAAGAGAAAAGACAATTTATTACTGATTTTCCGCATATCCGTTCTCCTCATTCCGCAGAGCCGCCGCGGGCGCGCCGCAGCTCTTCCGTCACGTTGACCGGCGCGCTGTCGGTCGGCGGTATCTACGCCCTCATAATGCCCGCTTTTGGATCTGACCTGCCGCAGCTCGCTGCGAACCGCTTCCAGCGGATCAGAAGTCGTCGCAGGCGACGAAGCACTGTCCTGCTTGTTGTCGACGGCATTGTTCAGCATGTTTTCCGCCGTGCCTTTTACACCGTTTTCCTTGACACTTTTTAAAATATCCAGAGCTTTGTCCTTAACTGATTCTTTCTCGTAAATATAATCGTCCAAATTAAATTCCGTCACATCCTTGTCATAACGATTCAGCTTCCAACTATTTAAATCATTCAGTTCATGGGCTGTAACCATTTTCAAGTCATTAACCATCATCCGGGTATATTCCAACAGGGACTTGATGTTTTCAACCTTAAGCTGGATATCCATGCCCAGCGAGGAGGAAGCGCCGTCCATCTGCTCGACTTCCGCCTGTATTTCTTCGGTCTTTTCATCATTTTCATAACGGGATTTCTTAACTTTCCAAGCATTGTTGAAAGCGGCAACCGTATCTTTAAGAGCCGTCAATTTGCGGAAAACTTGGCGCGGCGTTATGTTTTCAATGGTCAACTCATCGTCTTTTTCCAAAAAATTGTTTTTAATCATCTCGTTCATTGCCGCCGCATCTTCTTCGTCGCCGCCGCCGAAAACGGATTTCAACTTGTCGGCCGTCGCTTCGCCAGCCTTGGCAATCGCCTCGTCACGCAGAGCCGTAATCTGTTCGTCAACCGCGGCAATCCGAGACTGGTACTGGCCGGTAACGGTATCGGAAGTTGTCTGCAATTCCTCATTATATTGACTTATTTGATTCTGATAGGTCGCAATCTGCGCCTCATATTCGGTTTTTCTGTCCGGTTCCTGGGCCGCCATGGCTTGCAGCTTGCCGATGTTTTCCTGCGCAAGACTTATCTTGCCGTTTATTTCTTCCTGCGCGGCGGCAATCGCGTCATCCCGCTCGCTTTCCAAGGACATTTTCTGTGCTTTCAGTTCCAAAAGCTCCTGAGCGTCACCGGTCTTCGACATGGCATCGCCGACGGCTCCGCCAACCGCATTCTGAGCATCGGAAATGGCGCCGCTGACCAAGCCGCTGCTTTCGTCAACGACAGACTGAGCCTCCGCTGCCATATCGCCGACCGCGCCCTGAAGTTCTTTCATTTTTTTTGCCGTTTCAACAGCCCCCTTGCCATAGGCAATCATCGTCTGAAGCGTTGCCGACTGTTCCATCTGCTTTTTGGCAACCTCCATCCAGCCGGAAACCGTCGTCGTTACTTTACCGACACCTTTGGACACATCAAACTTCAAAGTCGCTTCAGCCGGCCGTATAAAACAGCCCAGAGCGAGTGTCGCGGCAAATATATAATGGAGAGTTTTCATCATTTTTCGTTACCCCCCTCTTCGTCTTCGCGGTTTTCAACCGAATAAGCTATCGCTTCCTGTGAGAATTTGAATTCTGCGGTTGCGGCTTCAAGCTTCATGACATTTCGCAGGCGGCGAAGCATTTCCGCGGCTTTTTTGTTGGTCAGTTTAATGATTTCACGCGTGCTTTTCATATCGTTGGAGGGTTCATCCTGCTTGCGTTCCTTGGCCAGCAGCGTCCGGGTCGTAAAGGCGACGGTATAAAGATTGGCGACATTTTCCCGCTGAATATCCATCATTTTGTCATACTGTTCGGAAGATACTTCGATATCGTTTCCCTGCCCCATTTGAGCATTATAGGACTTCTCTACCTGTTCGGTTGCCTTACCGATATTGTTAACATCCGGAATATCCGACGGAATGACATTTAGAAGTTCCTCATCAGCACTCAGCGGATTGGCTTTTACTTCGTTGATTTTCTGCATCGCATTACCGACACCCTCCGAAGCCGAACGTTTCATTTCTTCGGCCAGCGAAAGCTGATTTTCCACCCAGTTTTTGTTATTTTCGACCACACCCAGATATTCTTCGACCTTTTGAAAAAACTCCTTATCGGCGCGCGCCGGCAACGCGGCGCAAATCAGCGTCAGACAGAAAACGGACAATGTCAGACGTTTTTTCATCATTTTTCTTCTCCGGTTTCTTCGTCATCGCCGTCCTGATAATAAGACTTGTCAAAACCACTGACTTCATTAAGCGTATCCAGAGTCAACTGTCCGGCATAAATTGTCAGGATACGGTTCAAAAGATACTGGGTTTCCATGTTGGTCAGGGACAGCCCGCCGGTATCGTCGCGACTGTTTTTGGTTTGGGCGATTTTTTTCTCCATTTCCTCCAAAACCTTGGTTTCGTAATTGGCCGCTTCGTTTTTCTGCGCCATGCTTTCGGCAATAAGCCCATTTACGGTTTCCTGCATAATGGTCTTGTAAACGGCCGTTGCCTCCTGTGCAATGGACGCATCGTTATCCGACTTGGCCTTTACCAGCTTTTTGATGCATTCGTCCATAACCTTCTCGTCTTCCAAATCGGCAACGTTAATCTCGCATTCCTGAGCCAGACGGTCTGAGAGAATAAAGACGCCGTTAACCGTGCCGTCAGGTACGGAGCCTCCCGCCAAATCAGCAAAGACCATGGTCTCGGAAAAACTGCGGGAAGCATAGTGACGGCCATTTTGCAGAGCCGAACTTCTTTGTACGGCTCTTTTGCGGAAGCCCCCTGAAGAATTTCCCGATTGCTGCCGACTTTGCTCAAGAATTTTCGGCGTGTGATCGACCGGAGCTTCATAAGTATCAAGAATTTTGGCGCGATGAGATTCGGGAACATCCATTTTTGTCGATGTTTCCCCTTCAAGAATTTTTGGCGTGTGAGATTCCGGAATTTCCATTTTGGTTGACGTTTCTCCGTCCAAAATCTTGGCACGATGGAAAGGCTGCGGTTCTTTATCTTCGTCTTTTTCCTTTTCATCGACAGGCTGCTTGTCATCATTATTTTCGTCCGTAACTGCCGCGGCTTTTTCCGGCATTCCGAACGGACGGCGGCCGGCCGGAACGGCTTTGTTTTCCGCAGGTGTTTCAACAGCTGCTTCAGCCGCCGTCTGTTCCTGAGCCGCAGCCAGTTGCGCGGCATTTTCAGACATTCTGCCGTTCAAGTCTTCATACTTGGCGTCAAGAGCTTTCATCTTTTCCTCAACAGCGGCTTTTTCTTCCGGCGTTTTGGCAAACATGGCGTCAACTTCCAACTCGGCTTTTTCCTTGTCCAAAGCTTCCTGTTCTTCTTTCAGTTTCAACTGTTCTTCAGTAAGCGCCTGAACATCCGCTTTGGCTGTGTCATCTTCGGCAACTTCAGAAATTCCGGCAACGGCTGAAGTTTCAGAAACGGCTTCGCCGTAATTTTTGGCATCAGAAGTCGGCGCAGCAACCTGATATCCTGATTCGGACTGAGCAGAGCCGAAAGCCGTCCGGCCGGATACGGCCGTTTGCGGTTCGGCTTCGGCAACCGCCGACGTCGTGTTCAAATCAGCATTTCCGGAAGAAATCCCGGCAGAGGAAGAAGCTGATGAAACATCGTCTTTGACCGTAGAAACAACGTCACTGGCAGCATCTTTCATTTCTTTGGCATCGGCAATATACCCCTCGGCATCGGCCTTCAGAGCTTCGGCCTGACGCTTATAATCTTCCATTGCCTCTTTTTTCTCTTCAATTTCTTTCTTAATTTTTTCGTATTCTTCTTTTTTCTTTTCTATACGCTCTTTTTCTTCCTGAAGCTTTTTCATTTTTTCCTGGGCTTTGGCCAGATTGTCGCCGGCGAATTTAGAAACGCTGGCCTTGGCATCGCCAATACCGGCATTGATTTTGCCGGCAGTGGCCATGGCATCGGTCACAACCTTGGACTGTTTGACCAGTTCGATATTGGTGCTTATGCCTTCCTTTACGGAGGAAATATCCAGGGTCGGCCATTGCGCCGCCGCATGACGAGGCAGAACCGCAAGCGAAAGGAATCCGCTCAGAGTAAGCAGCCGCAAAAGATTACAATTTCTCATGTTCAACCTCCAATAAAGTCCAGGTTCCTTATATTAATAATATCAAAAATTGCGCAATTGATAAACGACTAATCTCCGAATCACGCAATATTTAAATATTTTGTAACAAAGTTTTCTTCACCGTATTCCTTAATCAGCTCTTCAACCAAAAGTACGTTTTTGCGGCCGGAGTTGTAAAGTTTCAGGTATGGGCCGAGACCGCTCAGGTCGACGTCCAAAATGACAGATTCGCCGGTAGCCGGACGGGAAAGCAGAATGGCATAAGGAAAGTCGCGGTAGCTCTTGCCGAAAATGAACTCGATTTCCCGCTGGGTCAGGTTCCAGTTGGCGTAGTCTTCCGGCATTGCCTGCGGGTTACGGAAAAAGATAATCGTCTGACACTGGCCGCGAATAACTTCGCCGACGCCAAGCTTGTCGATGATGTTCGGCTGTTGGAAAGCACAAAGATAAGCCTGGCGTTTCTTACGCCCTTCCTGCAGACCGATGATAAAGTAGTCGCGGAACATCGGGTGCTTCAACATCGGCGCGGTTTCGTCAATCATAATCAGCGAGGGAACGCCGGTATCGCCGGTTTCGGACATAATACGGTGCATGATGTAACTGATGACGGCCGGAGCAAGGGTTTCGTCTTCGAAAATATGCGTAAAGTCAAAAGCCATAAAACGCTTGGCACTCAAATCCAGACTGTCGTTTTCGGCATTAAAAATATTACCGTACTGGTCCGGATTAATCCAGCGGAAAAGCTCTCGGCGCATATTGCCGGTTGGCGAAAAACAGCTTTTGTAGAGGTTTTTCATAATGCGTTCTTCAGGACGCAGGTAATCAAACGCCGTGGTAACCGCGCGACCGATTTCCTTTTCGGAAAGGGCATCGTCGACCATGGTAATAGACTTCAGCCAACGACGCAGGAAAGCCCGGTTGTTCGGCGTATTGGCCGTATCAAACGGATTAAGGGAAACGTTCTTTTCGTCGCCGTCAAAGCCGACATAGGCGCCGCCGATGGAACGGGTAAAGATTTCGGCACCGCGATGACGGTCAAAGAAGAAAACTTTCAGGTCGCTGTGGCGCATAGCCTGTCCGGCCAAAAAGGTCAGCAACGTCGTTTTACCTTGTCCGGTCGGGCCGATAATACAACAGTGGGCAACAGCCGAATCTTCAGACGAAACATGGAACTGAAAACGATAGGCCGACCCGGAAGCGGTACGAAAAACGGTAATTGCGCCCGGTCCCCAGTCCGATTTGGCAAAACCTTCGGACGGCTTGTCGAAGGAAATGGCCATAGCCACAACTCTGGACAGGTAACGGTAGGTTCGCGGATAGGTTTCATACGTCGGAAACTGATTAAAGAAAGTCGCTTGCGTAACCCAGCCCTCGCGAACCGGCGTAACGCTGAACAGACGGCATATGCGCTGAACTTCGCTTTCGCCAAAGTCTATTTCTTCCATGCTGTCGCCTTTCAGAATAACCGTCATCGCATATTCGGTCAGCGCCTGATAATCGGCATCGCTGTCTTCAATTGAAGACAGGGCTTCGCTGTATTGGTTGATAACGTCCGGCGAAAAACTGGTTACCGCCGCCATACGCTGCTGCTGCATCAGCAAAGCGCGGGCATGCGGTTTGAAAAACGGCTTGACATTGTGCAGCAGGGTCAGTTCGCAGTCAATGGAAAGCAGCGACGCAATCATGCCCTCGTCCATATAATCGCCGGAAGTGCGGATGCCCATGGCAATTTCATATTTTTCCTTCTCGCCCGAGAAAAATTTGATAATACCTTTTTCGCCGGTAAAGTGAATATGATCCGACGTCAGCATCTCGTTAAGCTGAGCGCCTTCGGCGTTGCGAACCTTCGGCGACGGCTGAGTAATCGGACTGCATATTTTGGCAAAAACTGCCAGCGGACTGTCAGCCGCCGGGCTGTCTTCGGTTTCGTACATCGGCTTGACGCCGTAATCGTTCAAAGTCGCCAGCAGAGCCTGCGACGCATAGTTCAAATCTTTCAGAGCTTCGGGACGGTCGGCAACCGAAAGGACGATGTAATGGCGGTTGGCATAAACGCGGTCCAGCGTATTGCGCCAGGTATTAGAAATCTGTTCCAGCAGCGGATTGTTGAAATTGCCGACATCTTCTTCCATGGCAATCCGTTCGCGCAGCGTAATGACGCGGCAGACAATCTGCAGGTCAGACATGCCGTCAATCCAGGATTTGCGGGCTTCCATCATGGAGAGGTTTTTCTCGTCAGTCACAAAAGACAAATCGACGCCTTCAACTTTGAACACGCGTGCAAAAGAACCATTGTAACAGCGAATGGTAATGCCGTCGGCCATCAGCTTGTTGAAGGGCAAAAAGTCCGACACGCGGGATTCACGCGGCTGAGGCAGAACCAAATGACCGAATCTGGTCGCCCAGAAACCGGCAAACGATGCCGCCGAAACAAAACCGATGACGGCGACAATGACTTCCATGCTGCTCAGCCCCTGTACAAAGGTGCTGAAAAAATCAAAATCAGGGTTCAAATTTAGCGCCTTTCTCTACATATAAATTGGTGGTTACTTTCCGGGTCTGGCCAAAAGCCTGAATCATGGTCGACAAATGGGGTTCTTTGGTTCCGGCCAGAACGACGGCACCATGAACAAGGACAATACTGAATACAAAGAGCAGCGGGTTGACGTCACCGAGACCGATAAACATGAACATAATCGGAAACTGAATGCCGATATTAAGCAGTGTCGGCAAAAACGGCCCCCACAAAATTTTGGGAGGGTTGGCGACGGCTTTTAAGATCATCTCTCTCATTTTATAAACCCTGCTTTCCAAGCGCTGCGGCCAGTTTCGGCCTAAGCGGCAAACACTGTCAGGTTTCTCTTTTCTAAGTTTAAGACAGAAGTTTTATTTATGCAAGATAAAGCATTGTTTATTCACTTTCGGTTATATGGCTATAACCCCGTCTCAAACTAAGAGTACACCTTGATTTTAGTGTAAACTTTCTGTGGTTAAGGAGTGGTTAAAAGCTATGGAAATTATTTACCGGCGGGATTTACGAATATAAGCGGCTCGGACGTAGACGCGGCGGCGAATTGCGACACGAGTAAGGGGGACGTCTGTCCGGATGTAACAGTAGACACGAGCGCGAAAGACAGCAAATGGTCGTGGAAAGATTTGAAGAACACGGTAAAATCAGGTATCAACGCGGCGAAAACGGCGTATGACACCTATAAGACGGTAAAGAACACGGTTGAAACGACGGTGGACCAGGCCAAGAAAATCGGCACGGCCATCAAGAACTCCGAAGGCGGCCTGACCGGCGTGCTTGATACGCTCGGGGAAGTAGCCACGGCGTCCAATACCATATTTAATACGGTTCAGACCGGCGCCGACGCGGTCGTGGCCAACACGTCCTCAATAGCCAACGATGTTCAGAATGCAGGCAAATCCGGGGCTGAACTTGCCTTTGACAAGGAAAACCAGAACCGTATCAACGAACTCGAAAAGAAACTTGCCGCCGGCAACCTGTCGCCCGAACAGCAGGAATGGGCCAAGGCGGAACTTGAACAGCGCAAAGCTGCGGTTGACAGCAACAAGGTTACCGACTTTGCCAATAATCAGGGACAAAAGGCTCTGGATAAGATTAACTCTGTTGCCAAGACCGGTTCGACAGTAACGAATATTGCGACCAAGGCGTCCAATGCCGCTCAGCAGGGCGCAACCATCGGCGGCGGTATCGGAACCGCAACGGGCGATACGCTGGGAGCGATTTTCGGCATTGCGACCGCTGCGGGAGAAGGTATCGGAGCGGTTGAAGACAACAAGCAGGCGAAAATAGACGCGGCGAATGCCGAAGCAAAGAAACAAGCCGACGCGGAAGCGGCAGCCAAGAGACAGGAAGAAATTCGCCAAAACAATGCGTCTTATTCGCAGGGCAAACAGTGGGATAATTCGTATAATGCCGGCATGAGCCAGAAGCAGCCGACGGTTCAGAAGCCTGCCGTAAGCTCCGGTGATAACAACAAAAACACGGCAAGCGGCTCTAATACCTCCGGCAGCAGCAGCGGTTCTTCCGGAAACAAAAATAATTCGGATAATGTACCGGAATATTTGAGACGTCCGGAAGAAAGTAAACAGGATATACCAACTTACCAGTGGGGAAGCGATGACAATACTTTTCAACCGAGCACAAGTAATAACGATTTTGAAATTGTAAGAAGCTCAAATCCTTCGGTTAATGACGGTATGCCTTATCTGGTAAATAAAAAGACAGGCGAAGTATCTACTCCGAGCGGGATAATCAAACCGGGAGATCCTGGCTATGATAAGTATAATACAGGGTTTACTGCTTCAAAATCTACGGCCCAGAGCAACAATACCATTTCTTCAGGTACTACGTCAAACATCCGTAAAGGAAATAATGGAAATACATTGGAGGAAACATCTACAGGAGAAAAGTTAATTAGAGATAAAAACGGAAAACTAATTCAAATACTAAACAAAGATGGTACCAGTAAATGGTCAGCCAGCTAAAATAATAAACTTATAAATTAAATCAGAAAGGCCAGTTTTGTACAGAAGACTGGCCTTTCGTTAAGTCGTTCTATTTCTAAAATAGACTTAATATGTATTTGTTCAGGGTTGATAAACCCTGCATTCGGTGCGTCAGACACCGAATGATGTTTCAGTGCGTGCACTGAAACATCGAAATAGAAACAAAGAAAAAGGACACTGTTTTTAATTTGAACAGTGCCCTTTTATTACTATCAAAGATTTTGTCCCCAATTCATATTGTTGTTATAGTTGTCCCAATATGTGGGTTCTTTGCCGTAAGTAAGGTTACCTTGTGCATCTTTAATATTTATCAGTTCACCTTCTGAGCTATATGTAGCCTTACGTCCCTCGGGGTCAGTCTGGGTAATCGTTCCATCCCAATTTTCGACAGCATTTTCAAGTGTTACGCTTGTTGTTGTCGTGACTTCCGGAAGATAGGGACCGACATTCTCTATCTGACCTCCGCGACCGCCGGTTGTTACG
>ENA-OOWH01000886-OOWH01000886.1-human-gut-metagenome-genome-assembly--contig:-NODE-886-length-20755-cov-1.980145_pt1 | contig 20755 bp, 25 predicted proteins | sample MGYA00241576_ERZ501321 | MGnify/ENA primary metagenome ERZ501321 (study PRJEB25962, sample SAMEA2042733) | human gut metagenome | biome: human gut; feature: human-associated habitat; material: faeces... | reverse complement strand
AAATTCTGAAACATTGTCTCCCAAAGTTTCATATATTTTTAATATACACTCAAATGCAGAATAAATACTTGCCAATGAATATAAATTAACTCCTTCACACATTTCCCATAAATCATAACTAACATGATATTTATGTTCTTTTGCATCTTCATTTTTTTCAAGCCAATCTTTTACATATCTTTTCAAAAAGTCTACTGCTTTTTCACACATTTGTAAATTTTCCTTTAAAAATTTTTCGGATTTTGTATATTTATAGTGCTCATATACTCCATAAACAACACTAGCAGTTTCATCAACTTGATATCCCCAACATGGAGCTAATTTGCCATCTGTATAAAAGCGTTGTTCCCACATACCATTTTTGCTTTGTGTTTTTTTACAAAATACTTTATAAAATTTTTCTGTTTCTTTATTCATATTTAAGATATCCATTGCTTTTGTCATAAATACCGCATCTCTTGGCCAACAATATGCATATCTGCCACACTTAGTAAAGCCTTCATCTATTTCAGGTGATGCTATAATAGCTCCTGTATCTGAATTTGTTAATAATGGAAATAACAATATACTTCTTTTATATATCTCATATATTCTTTCTTCATAACTATTTTCAGGCTCTTTTATTTTTAATCCATTATGTTTTTTTACGTATTTTCTCCAATATGACTTTGTATTTATATATTCTTTATCAAAATCTATCCTTTTAACTCTTTCAATTTCGTCTTCAATATCAGATACATTTTTATTTTCATCAATTATTATGCATATTTCTAATTCTTTTTTCTCTCCTGGTTTTATTGTTCCTACTTCATATGCAATAGATGAATCTTTTGACATTCCAATATAGTCTTTATCATGTATTTCAGTTCTTTTTATGTTATTTATACTTCCGTTTATTTGATGTTTTATAATATCTTTACCTTTTGCAAATGTTGAAAAAGCAAAATCATGAGCATATTGCATCATTCCACCATCAACTATTTTACAACTAACAAAATTATTTGAATCTGACAATAATTCTGAATGTATATAAAATTGGGTATTTAAATCTATTTTACTTTCATTTAAAAAAGTATATTTTTTCAACAGTACATTTTCTTTTATTAAAACAAACAACTTAGATCCTTTTACTTGGAATCATGCTTGGTGTACGAGAAATGGTATTTCTGGGTTATTACAACGTGTTCAAGAGGCACTTGAAACAGACAAAGAATATACTGGAATTGAAATCTTTGAAATGGCTAATAAGGGTAATGAAAAAGTCATTGCAGGAATCGAGGCTTTTGCCAAGGAAGTCGCAACTCAAATCTTTAATGTACACATTATTTTTGATTGTGAAAAAGTGGCTATTGGTGGTGGTATATCTGCCCAACCATTACTTATTGAACTCATTAATAAAAATATGAATGAAATTTTTGATAATTTACACTTTGATGTTTATCATCCTGAAATTGTTCCTTGTAAATTTAGAAATGACGCTAATTTAATTGGTGCTCTTTACCAACACATTCAAACTTTTAAATAATTTTCTCTTTGAGAAATATCTTTTTTAAAAACTAAAATCAGTGTACAATAACATTGAGAGGTGACAATTATGCAAGTAGTATTTGTTGTTTTACATAAAACAGAACTTTTACAAAATTTATTAACAAGTTTAAAAAAAGCAGGAGTAAGTGGTGGAACGATTCTTGATTCTCAGGGAATGATTTCTTATATTCAAGAAAGTGATGAAAGTTATATCTTAGGTTCTTTAAGACTTTTCCTTGAACAAGCACGTCCTGATAGTAAAACAATGTTTTTCATTATTAACGATGAACAAACAGATCTTGTTTTTGATACAATTGATAAAGCTTTGGGTGGTTTAAAAAAACATAATACAGGGATTGCCTTTGCAATGCCTATTACAAAAGTTGCAGGAGTTGTAAAAGATGATTCATTATTTTAGTCAAACAGGAAACACCAAACTCCTTGGAGATTTTTTAAAAGACAATATCAATGATTCAAAAACAATCTATGTTGGTTTTTGGACAGATAAAGGAAACGCCAATCAAGAAGCTTTAGATTATTTAAAAACATTGCATCATCAAAAAATCTTTCTCTTTGGAACTGCTGGTTTCGGAAAAAGTGAAGAATATTTTAAACGTATTATAAATAAAGTGAAAGAAAGCATTGATTCAACCAATGAAGTTGTTGGAAGTTTTATGTGTCAAGGAAAGATGCCTGACTCTGTTCTTCAACGTTATCTTTCTTTAAAAGAAAGTGACAAGGCACCAAAAAATATTGATTTACTTATTGAAAACTACTATGAGGCACTAAATCATCCAAATGAAGAAGATTTAGAAAATTTGAAAAGGGCTATCGTTTAATGATAACCTTTTTCTATTTTTTTATTTAATTTTTTATAAACATTTTCGACCAACCATGGTTCTGTAGAAGCTTTTAGAGCTTCTTCAAAGTCAAACCATTGTAATCCTTTATTTTCATCTTCTTTAATAATTAATCTTTCTTGATCATCAGCTTCCATTAAATAGGTAATATTGTAATGGAGATGACTGGATACATAAACTCCATTTTTAATATGTCCATTAACAGTTAAAACTTCAATTGAAAAAGGGTCATCCTTTAAAAACTGAACATGTTTTAAACCACTTTCTTCTTGAAATTCTTTTAATGCCACTTTTTTAAAATCTTTTTGCCCATCAACATGTCCTCCAAGCCAACACCAAGAATTATAAATTTTATGATAACACATTAAAACCTTATCATGACTTTGATTTAAAACCCAACAAGAAACAGTGAAGTGTCCTATTGTATTTTTACGTGTGAGAACATCTTTTTGTTCAATCACTTTAAGTAAAAGTTCTTTATCTTTTTCTTCTTGTTCATTAAAAGGTTGATAACTGAGTAGTTTTTGTTTCATTGCTTCTCCTTAAAAAAACAGGTTATCCCTATTTTTCAATATATTTTTGATAATACATCACACGAATTAAATCAAAGATCGTCATAATTTGATAGTTAAAGTTAATACCATCAAATCTTCCTGGTACTTGAATCGTATCTGTAGTTAATTTCCTTCTTGCATAGGTTGGATTTTGGGTAATAAGCAAAGATGTCGTATTTTGTAATGAAAGATTTGTTCTTGTATACATAAAGCCTTCTAAAGACCTTCCTGAAGAAGAAGTAAAAATAACATAATCATTTTCATTAAAAATCATATCTTTATCATACGTATGATATTGTAAAACTGTTTTCCCAAAAGAAATTAAATCTGTTTGAAATTCTACCGCAATAGACATAGGATAAAGAGCCCCTACAAGAATTACTCGTTTTGATTCATGGATTTTTGTACAGACTTCTTCTATTTTCTTTAAAAATTCTTTATTATCATTAGAAACTTTAATGCGTTCAACATACGTACAAATATTGAGATTTTCCATACGTTCTTCAATCTGTTCAAGACGTATTCGTTTATGTTTATAATAAGTTTCTACAAATGTTTGATAATCATAGAAACCTAAATATTTTAAAAAGTTTAAAATACTTTCTGGTGTTGTCTTTAATTCATTTGCAACTTCTTCTAACGAATAATCTCCAAAGTTTTGATAATGAAGGATAAAGAATACACAAAAACGATACGCATCATCAAGAAACAATGTACCATTTAAATATTTTAAAATTCTTGAAAGTAGTATATTCATAACATCCTCCCCTTTAAATAAAATGATATTTTTTATAATACGTTACTCGCATAATATCAAAGATTGTCATCAAACGATAGTTAAAATCAATACTATCATGTCTTGAACTTGCAACATAGATCACACGTTCATCCCCAATTTGACTCTTATATTTTTTATTTTGTGTAATGAGTAAGAATTGAGATCTATTGATATCAAAATCTTGATGATCATTCATGAAAGCATCATAAGCTCTTCCTGTGGCCGAAACAAATATAACATAATCATCTTTATTGAGATCCAATTGTGTATCAAAAGAATGATATTGGAAAACAGGCTTTCCAAAAGTAATCAAATCTGTTTGAAATTCAACGGCAATAGAAATTGGATAAAGTGCTCCAATAATAACCACTCTTTTAGACGTTGAAATATCATGACAAATATGATCGAGATCTTCAATAAATTTTTCTTTATCATCACATAAATGCACTTGTTTAAAAAGATCATCCATTTTTAAACCAAGCATTCTTGAACGAATTTGATCTTGTCTTAAAATAACATCGGCATAAAGCTTATCTTGGAAAGAAGCATAATCATCAAATCCCAAATGACTTAAAAAATTTAAAATTGCTTCTTTAGAAATCTTTGATTTTTCAACCACTTCTTCTAATGTCATTTTATAAAAATCTATATAATTTTCAATAAAGAATACACAAAAACGATAATTATCATCTAAAAAAAGAGTTCCATTAAAGTATTCAAGTATTCTTGCAAGTAGTACATTTCCCATACGTACCTTTCCTTTCTATATTAAGCCTAGTTTTTCTAAGCTTAAGGCAATTCCATCTTGATCAGGATCTTTGAAAGTATCATAAGCAATATCTAATAACTTTTCCTTTGCTCCTTCAAAAACAATTCCTTGATTTGCTTTTTCAAGCATTTGATAATCATTCATACTATCTCCAAAAGCAATTGTATCTTCCATACTGGCATGATAGTAATCCATCACTCTTTCAATGGCATCTGCCTTCGTACAGTTCTTTGAAATAATTTCCCCATTAATAAAATCATCTTCTGGTTTAGAAAAAACAACGACATTAAAATCTTTACTTAAATGAGGCACTGTATCAAGCAATGCATATTTATCATATGCAATAAAAACAATTTTAGTCACTTTATCTTTACCAGGATCATATTCAGTAATTGGTTTGAAGGCTTGATTACGTTTTTCAAAGAAACGAGCTAATTCTGGATTGGCTTGTGTATCTTTGATTTGTCTTCTTTCCATATACTCTCTAGCATAACCTGATTGAAAAAGTTCATCTTTCGTTTCAAGAGTAAAGCCAACTTGTGCATTAGAAAATAAAACAATAGCTTGTTGTAAAAGCTTACTATCTAAAAAGTTTTCATAGATATACTCACCATCAATTTGAATAAAGCTTCCCGCTGCTGAAATAACACCATCAAAACCTACATCTAAAATATCTTGTGTAATCGAAACAGGTGCTCTAAGAAAGCCTTATGTCCATTTTCTCTTAACTTACAAATAGCTTCTTTATTTCTTTTTGTAATTTCTCTACTTTTCCCACGAATTGTTCCATCAATATCAAAAAATACATACTTCATTTTTCTTACCTCTTACTTCATGATTTCTTCAATCAAAATAGGTTTTTCAACAAATTCATCCACAATTGTATAACTTTGATAAATTTCTTCTATGATTTCTTGACTCACTTTATTTCTTGCATAAACAGTCAATAACGTTTCACCGATTTCTACATGATCCCCTATTTTTTTATTTAAAACAAGTCCTACAGCATGATCAACATCTTCATCTTTAGTCATGCGACCACCACCTAATTTCATTGAAACAATTCCTAAATTCTTTGCTTCTAATGCTTTGACATAACCTGTTTCCTTTGAAGTTACTTCCATTATAACACTTGGTTTTTCAAATAGTTCAGGATTTTCTATATATGAAACATTTCCACCCTGTCTTTGAACCATTTCTTTGAGTTTTTCTAAAGCCTTTCCATTAGAAATTACCTCTTGTAATGCTTTATACGCCTCTTTTTCATCTTGATAAAGTTTTGCTTGAACAAGCATTGTACTTCCTGCTTTTAAACAAAGTTCCTCTAAATCTTGAGGTCCATTTCCTTTAAGCGTTTCAATTGCTTCAATGACTTCTAAACTATTACCAATTGCCTTTCCTAAAGGTTGTGACATACTTGAAATAGTTGCACGTGTATCTTTATGACAATGTTTTCCAATGTCGATCATTGTTTGAGCAAGCTTTTTAGCATCTTCTAACGTTTGCATAAAAGCACCATTTCCATATTTGACATCTAATAAAATCGTATCTGCCCCGCTGGCAAGTTTTTTAGACATAATGGATGAAGCAATTAAAGGAATACATGAAACCGTTCCAGTAACATCACGTAAAGCATAAATTTTTTTATCAGCGGGTACAAGTGTGGCACTTTGTCCAATAATGGCTAAACCAATATCATTGACTTGTTTGATAAAATCTTCTTCTGATACATAAATATTAAAACCTGGTATCGATTCTAATTTATCCAATGTTCCACCGGTATGTCCTAAACCTCTTCCTGACATTTTAGCTACTTTACCACCGCAAGCCGCAACAATTGGTCCTAAAACAAGAGATGTTTTATCACCAACACCCCCGGTAGAATGTTTATCTACTTTAACACCTTCAATTTTAGATAAATCGATAATATCTCCACTATATTCCATCGCTTGTGTAAGCATTGCCGTTTCTTTTGCAGTAAGTCCTTGAAAACAAATTGCCATTAATAATGCTGACATTTGATAATCAGGAATACTTCCATCAACATAACCATCTATAATAAATTGAATTTGTTGCTGATTGAATTCTCCATTATTCTTTTTATATTCTATTAAATCAACCATTCTCATTGCCATTTCCCCTTTATTTCAATCTAATCTTATTTTACTATAATTTATTTTATTTTGAAAACACTTTCATAACTTCGAGAGAATCTTTTCAATCATAGAAAGAAATTCTTCCATTTTTTGAGAAGAATTTCTCTTACAGACAATCCCATAAGGTAAAAAATAGTCTTCTTTTAAAGAAGGATGGACATTCATCTAACATTCAAGCGATAATAAAAAATCTTGACATAGTACCAACCAAAAGAAAGTTAGGTATTGAAGCTATTCAAGAAGCTTATCAATTTGATTGTACTTTTTTGATACGGCGGAAGCTTATGGACATCGTGGTATTGAAGAAAGTAAAAACAAGTCTTTTAGTGCCAATTGGCGAAAAAAATAATTTTTGATAAAATGTACTTGGAGGTGGATTTATGAAAATCTTAGTATGTGCCCCATTACAAGAGGCCGAAAGTAAAAAAATCCAAGAATATTTTATAAATGATACTGTTCTTATTAAAAGAAGACCAACTCAAGAAGATATTGATCAAGTTGATGTCATTGTGGGAAATCCACATCTTGATTTAAATTTAAATCAAGAACATTTACAAGCTCTCTTACTTAATAGTGCAGGAAGCGATCAATATATTAAAGAAGGTACTTTAAATAAAACCACTAAACTTACTAATGCCAGTGGAAGTTATGGGATTGCCATTAGTGAACATGTTATTGGTATGATGATTACTTTCTGTAAAAACTTAAAAACGTATGCTTTACAAATGAAAGAAGGAAATTGGCTTCCTTCAAAACAAGGAAAAGAAATTTATCATAGTCGTGTTTGTATTGTTGGCTATGGTGATATTGGCTATGAAATTGCGAAAAGACTAAAAGCCTTTGATTGTCATATTACCGCTATTAAAAGAAGAGTCCAAAAGGAGCTTCCTTATGTTGATGAAGTCGCAACAATCAATGATTTAGATACAATTTTACCACAAAGCGATTTTGTGATTTTATCACTTCCACAAAGCAAAGAAACAATTCATATTTTTAACAGAGATAAATTATTAAAAATGAAAAAAGATGCTGTCTTAATCAATGTTGGTCGTGGAAGTGCCATCAGTAATAAAGATTTAATAGAAGTATTAAATCAAGGGCATCTTTATGGTGTTGGTTTAGATGTTGTGGAAGAAGAACCTTTACCTGCAACTTCACCTTTATGGAGCTATGATCGTGTTTTAATTACTCCTCATAGTTCAGGTGGTTTTGTTTGGCAAAGTGTTCGTAATTATTATACAGAGCTTGTTATTAGAAATATTGAACATTTAAAAAATCATGAAACTTTAGAAAATGAAGTTGATTTTCAAACAGGTTATCGAAAAGTTGTCACATATAAAAAATAGCGCCTCAGCGCTATTCAAACTTTTGATCAACTTCAAAAATATTATGCCCGTTAAGATAATCTTTTACCAGCATACGTTTCTTACCTTCTAATTGGAATTCAGTAATAATATAAACCCCATCTTGTACCTTTACACCAATAGCATCTTTAAAAATCTTCACGATTGTTCCAGGTTCTTGATGTGCATGATGTGTCATAGCATTTGGACAATTATGTACAAGCCCTTGATAGATTTTTACTGTTTTTCCTTGATACGTTGTATAAGCTCCAGGCCAAGGATTTAATCCTCTTACATGGTTATAAACTTCTACTGCTGGCTTATTGAAATCAATTTTTTCTTGTTCTCTAGAAATAACAGGAGAATATGTTACTTTTGATTCATCTTGAGGAATGGATTCATTTGTCCCCTCAATAATAGCAGGCATTGCTTCAATAATCGCTTCAGCTCCTAAAATAGATAAACGATCATAAAGTTCTCCTACTGTTTCATCATTAGAAATAGGCGTTTCTTTTTGATAAATGATATTTCCTGCATCCATCTTTTTTACCATATACATAATTGTTACTCCTGTTTTTTCATCTCCATTTAAAATGGCATAATGAACAGGTGCTCCTCCACGATATTTTGGAAGTAATGACGCATGAACGTTAATACATCCAAGACGTGGGCAATCTAAAACTTCTTGTGGAATCATTTGTCCATAAGCAGCTGTAATAATTAAATCAGGTTGCATATTTATAATGGCTTGATAATCATCTTTGATACGTTGTGGTTGAAATACGGGTATATCATGTTCTAAGGCCACAACTTTAACTTCAGGCATTTTAAGTTCTTTTTTTCTTCCAACACGACGATCTGGTTGTGAAACAACTTGGACGATGTTGTAATCATGTTGAATTAAGTTTTTTAAAACAGCTTCAGAGAAAGTTGCTGTTCCCATAAATACGATTTTTAATTGATTCATTTTTTCACTTCCTTCTATAAGATATTACTAATAAATTGAGAGATAAGCAAGACAATTGTTTGAATTATTTGGATACAAATTTGACTTATCTTTTTAACAATTAAAGAAAGTGTATTATCTTTTTGATTATCATAGAGACCTTCATCTGAATTAACTTCTTTTTGTTTTTGTACATTTTGTTCAAAAGCAACAATATTTTTAGAAACCATTTCATTTTGAATATAATGATTATTCAACAAACCATTCATACAAAATAATAATAAACCGACCATTGTAAAATCAATTAAAAGTTCTTTCATTGTAAATACTCCTTAATTACTTGAGACATCACTTCGATTGTATTTTGGACTTCTTCTTTCGTATTATTTTGTCCTCCAAATTCAATTAAAATCGTATGATCACAAATCCCTTGATTATAATGATTTTTCTTTACCATAATTCCTTTAGATAATCCTGGCACTTTCTCATTTGCCCTGTTAGAAAGTTCTGTAGATAATTGATTGACCATATCAAATTTTCCACTACTTTTTCCTACGACAAACAAAATCTTAGCATAACTTTTTTGATTATAAACCAGTGTAGAATATTTTTTATCAAGGCTATCTCGATGAAAATCAATGACTAAATCATATTGCCCATTTTCTCTTAAAGAATTTTCTAAATACATCTTTGAAACAACATAAGATTGATTATATGCAATTCGATGTATATTTTTATAGTTTTCAAAATCATTTTGTTCAACATCACAAAAATAACCTTCTTTTGTTAAACAATCCTTTAAATAACTTGCTCCCTCTTTTACATTATATCCAACATATTCTTCTCCTTGATGTGTATTATATAGATGAATTTTCTTACTTGAGGTAACTGGTACGCTTGTCTGCAAGGCTTCCGTTGTTGAAATTGCTTTAAAAACTTTCACATTTTGATGACTATAAGAAGGTAAATAGATAATCATTAAAACAATGATCATTATTTTGAAAATAATTTGAATAGATACTTTTATTTTCATAGGCGCTCTCCTTGTATGTATTCAAATATATGAAATAAATCAAGAATTATACCTTAAGTCATTTAAAGCCTTTGAAAGAATGGCACTTACCTTTTCTACCGTTTCGTCAATTTGTTTATCAGACATCACAAAATTACGATCAACTGGTGTCAGTATTTCATAAAGCAACGATTCTAATTCTTCTTGTTCAAGACTTCCTACATGCCCTAATAAATACTGTTGTTGACTTACAGAAAGCTCTCCTTCATATTTCTTTCTTTTACCAATCTTTAATTTATTTTTTATATCCAAAGCATCCCCAAAATAGTCTTTCATTAATTGAAAAACATCTCTTACAATGGAACTGGCATAAATCACTGTAGGAACACCAATTGCGATGACAGGACATCCTAAAGTTTCTTCTTGAATGGCCTGACGATGATTACCAATACCACTCCCTGGATGAATCCCAACATTATTAATTTGAATCACATGTCCTAATTTTTGATAATCTCTTGCACATAAAGCATCAATAGCGATCACTAAATCAATTTGAAACTGATCAACCATTGCTTGAATCACTTCAACTGTCTCAACTCCTGTTTGATACATCACACCTGGTGTCAATGATAAAATATCATAATAATGATTTTCTAACTTAAGACCATCATCTAAATAATGAGTCACACGAATGTCTCTTAAGGTACGTGGTCCAATGGCATCACTGGTTAAATAAGGATTTCCTAGTCCAATAATTAAAATACGGGGATAATCATTTTGATCTATCATCTCTTTTAAAAGTCGAGTCACATGTTGACTAATTGACATAAAAGATTCTTTAAAAAAAATTTCGATATACTTTCCCTTTTTCAAATAATCCGTATCTTCTAAAAATTCATAGGTTTCTATTGAAAAATTATCCATTTTTTCAATAAAGCGCTTATAATGTTTTCCTTCCTTTAATAATTCTAAAGATTCTTTCGCCAAATCACTATGTGTATTGTACTTATTCATATTCTCACCTTAAAAATTATTACCTTATTTCCAACAAATTACACAAAATTGTTGCAATTACTTGACTTTTTATATATAATGAAATGGCAAATTGCAAAGCGAGGTGAAAGATCATGGCAAATATGAAACAACAAATTAAACGTTATAAAAACGATAACAAAAAAAGAGCTAAAAACGCTTCTTATAAATCAGCTTTAAAAACTGCAATCAAAAACGTAAGAGCTGAAGTTGAAGCTGGAAATAAAGAAGCTGCTGAAAAAGCATTATTAATCGCTTCTAGCAAATTAGATTCTTATGTAAACAAAGGAATCCATCATAAAAACTACGCTATTAGACAAAAATCTAAATTAGCTAAATTAGTTAACTCAATCTAATCATTGAAACCAGACAAATGTCTGGTTTTTTTGTTTATTCTTTCTTTTCTTGATTATAATGTTAATAGACTTTGAAATAAAATAAGAGTAAAATATTTTTACATTACAAGGAGATGTATTTATGGAAAGAAAAGATATAGAAGAAAAATATACTTGGGATCTTTCTAAAATTTATCAAGATCCTCAAGAGTTTTATCATGATATAGAAGTCAGTCAACAATTACTTGATGAATTGACTTCATTTCAAGGAAAGCTTACAGAAAGCATTGAAACGTTTCTACGTTTTTTATCAAAGCGTGACGAAATGTCCATGCTTGTAAGTAAAGCCTATTGCTTTGCGCATTTAAACTGCGATGTAGAACCTAAAAATCAAGAATATCAAAAGATGTTGGCAACAGTGATGTCACTCATTCAACAATCAAGTGTTAAACTTGTTTTTGTTGATAATGAAATCGTTGAAAATGATGAAACAGTAAGAGAATATTTAAAAGATGAACGTTTAAAATCTTATCGTTATTCTTTAGAAAATGCTTTAGCATTTAAATCTCATTTATTAGATAAAGAACAAGAAGAATTGGTTGCAAAAGTAGACAATATCTCTGAATTAGCAGAACAAGTTTTTGATTCTTTACGCCTAGAATTTGAAGATGTTGAAGTCAATGGTCAAAAGAAAACATTAAATCAAGCAACACTTAATGAATTTTTAAAGAATAAAAATAGAGACGTTAGAAAACAAGCCTACCATCATTTCTTTAAAGAATATCAGCGTTTTGAAAATACTTTTGCTTCTACGCTTTCAGGGGTTATGAAAAAAGATGCTTTTTATAGTGATATCCGTCATTTTGATTCACCACTTGCAGCAAGTGTTTTTAATGATGATGTCCCTACGGATTTATTCTTTAAAATTTTAGATAAAGCAAATAATGAATATCGCTATTTATTCCATCGCTATAATCATTTAAAAAAAGAAATTCTTGGGCTAGATGAACTTTATAATTATGATTTATCAGTTCCTCTTGTAAAAAGTGTTTCTAAGAAATTTACAATTGAAGAATGTTTTGACATCATTAATCAAGCTTTAGCACCTTTTGGTAAAGATTATTTAGCTATTATTAATCGTGCTAAAGAGGAAAGATGGATCGATTACTATCCTACTGTTGGTAAACGTGGTGGCGCTTATAGTAGCGGAAGTTACCTAACACAACCTTATATTTTAATGAATTTCATTGGTGATTATAATTCTTTATCAACTATGATCCATGAATTAGGTCATAGTGTGCATACGTATTTATCAAGCCATAATCAAGATTATATTAATAGTAATTATCGTATCTTTGTCGCTGAAGTCGCTTCAACCGTTAATGAAACTTTACTTATCAACTATATGATGGATCATGCTTCATCTAAAGAAGAAAAAGCTTATTATATTTATGAACAATTAGAAAATTGTGTTGGTCTTATTTTTAGACAACCAATGTTTGCGGACTTTGAACACCGTCTTCATGAAATGGCTAAAAACAATGAACCCATGTCTTCTAAAATCATGACTGATCTTTATGCAAAATTGAATCAAGAATACTTTGGTGAAGATGTAAAAATGGATGAACTTGTAGGTTGGTCTTGTTATTATGTTCCTCATTTCTATTATGATTATTATGTTTATAAATATACTTTAGGAATGACTGTTGCTTTAGCTATCGTTAAACGTATATTAAATGGTGACACGCAACAAGTTGAACGTTATTTAAACTTCTTAAAATCAGGTGGAAAAGAATCTCCTGTTGACTTATTAAGTCATGCGGGTGTTGATCCTTTAGATGACGCTATTTATGATGATGCTTTCCATTATTTTGAAGATTTGTTAAATGAATTTGAAAAGCTGGTAAAATAATTTATAATAGTATTAGGTGATAGAAATGAAAAGAGAACAAACAAGAGCGTTTCAAGTAGGAAATTTAACATTAGGTGGTAATAATCATGTCATTATTCAATCCATGACAAATACCAAAACTAAAAATGTAGAAGCAACCGTTAAACAAATTCAAGAATTGGAAGATGCCGGTTGTGAAATGGTTAGAATGGCTGTTTTTGACAAAGAAGATGCATATGCGATAGCAGATATTAAAAAACAAGTGCATATTCCTTTAGTTGCCGATATTCATTTTGACTATCGTTTAGCTTTGATTGCGATTGAATCAGGAATTGATAAAATTCGTATCAATCCTGGAAATATTGGAAGTATTGAAAAGGTAAAAGCCGTTGTTGAATCTTGTAAAGAACATCATATTCCTATTCGTATTGGTGTCAATAGTGGTTCTTTAGAAAAAGATATCTTAGAAAAATATGGTCGTCCTACTGCTAAAGGAATGATTGAAAGCGCAAAGAAACATATTGATATTTTGGAAAGTCTAGATTTCCATGATTATTGTATTTCTTTAAAATCTTCCGATACAATGCTTACAATTGAGGCCTATACACTTGCTAGTGAAACCTTTGATTGTCCCCTTCATTTAGGGGTTACAGAAGCAGGAACAAAACTTGGAGGAACAATTAAATCTTCTTTAGGTATTGGTACTTTATTATATCAAGGAATTGGAAATACGATTCGTGTTTCTTTAAGTGATCATCCTGTAGAAGAAATTAAAGTAGCAAAAACATTGCTTAAAGAATTGGGGTTAATTAAAAATGTTCCTACCCTTGTATCTTGTCCAACTTGTGGAAGAATTCAATATGATTTGATTCCAGTCGCTAAAGAAATTGAAGATTTCTTAAATAATATCCATCAAGATATTACCGTAGCCATTATGGGTTGTGCAGTTAACGGTCCAGGTGAAGCCAAAAATGCCGATATTGGTATTGCCGGTGGTGTTAAGGAAGGATTATTGATCAAAAAAGGAAAAATTATTAAAAAAGTTAAACAAGAAGATATGGTACAAACGCTCAAAGATGAAATTTTAAAGATGGTTAATTCATAATAACCATCTTTTTTTCATATATATAACTATGGAGGCGTAAAACTATGGAAAATTTATTCATTGAACATTTTTTATCGTATGAAGATTTTAGAAGCAATAAGGAAATACAAGCATTAGAGCTAAATGAAGAAGATTTGAAGGCGATCTATCAAGTGATAGATCAAAACCGTTTTTTACTCTGTAGTGAACATTATTTACCTATTCTATTTCAATCAATTATGAAAAAAACTAGTGTTGCCACTAGTTTAAAATTGAAATCTTTGTTTCAAAATCATCATTCAATATTTCTAAATTCTTGATTTTTCAACATATCTATTTCTTCTTTATAAGGAGCTTTACCATCAATATAAGGTGTTTCTAAGATCTTAGGAACATCTTTTATTCTTTCATTATGAGCAATCCCATTTAAAATATCAAAACCAATCTCACCTAAGCCAAGATTTGCATGACGATCCTTATGAGCACCTTTAACATTTTTAGAATCATTTAAATGAACAACAAGTAAACGATCTAAACCAATCACTTGATCAAATTCATCTAAGATTGCATCAAAATTTGATAAATCATAACCTGCATCGTGAATATGACATGTATCTAAACAAACACCTAATTTTTCAGGATAATCACAATGAGAAATCAAATAATTGATTTCTTCAAATGTCTTTCCTAACTCACTGCCTTTTCCTGCCATTGTTTCTAAGGCGATCTTTCCTTGATAAGGTGTATCTTTTAATACTTCATTTAAACCTTTAATGATTTGTTGAAGACCTACTTCTTCTCCAGCTTTTACATGACTTCCAGGATGTAAAACAAGAATCGATGTCCCAATATCTTGACATCTTTGGAGTTCTTGTTTTAAGAAGTTAACAGCTAATTCAAAAGTTTCTTCTTTAACCGTGTTAGCAAGATTAATGATATAAGGTGCATGAACAACAACATTTTTTAAATCAATGTTATTTTCCTTCATTAAAGCTTTTGCCTCTTCCACCTTTAATTCACTAATGGCTTTTCTTCTCGTATTTTGTGGTGCACCTGTATAAAACATAAACGTATTAGCACCATAAGATAAAGCTTCTTTTACTGAACCTAAAAGCATATCTTTTCCAGACATTGAGACATGACTACCAATTATCATTGCCTTCCTCCATACGTTTAGCGATTTGTGCTTGACGGGCACGTTCTTTCTTTTGACGACGGATATCATCACGAATCATCGCACGTTTTTGTTTACGTACAACTTGTTCAACTTGATATTTACGTTTCTTTTTATATCCTGGTTTCACTTTTTTAGGTTTTCGGATAATCATTTGAACTTGTTTTTCAAGTTCAGTTTGTTGACGAATACGTTTTTTACGTTTTTCTCTTTGTCCTAAATCCACAAATTGTCCGTTTTTAAGTTGCATATTCTTAAATTCAATCCCTTTTCTTTCAAGAATTGCAATATTTTTTTCATCCGTTGTATCATACATACTATAACAAATACCTGTATAGTTTCCACGCCCTGAACGTCCACTTCGATGAATATAAAAATCAGGTTCTGTTGGAAATTGCATATTAATGACATGAGAAACACCATCAATATCAATTCCACGTGCAGCAATATCTGTCGCAACAATGTATTGATATTCATTGTTATTGATTTGTCGCATCATTTTCTTTCTTTCACGAGGTTCTAAATCTCCATGAATTTCTCCAACTTTATAACCATCTTCTCTTAATTGTCGCGTAATCTTTGATACTTCTGTTCTTTTATTCGCGAAAATAATACAAATATAAGGATCAATTGTTGCCATGATCTTCTTTAAAACATCATAACGATCTTGATGCTTTGTTGCGAGTAAAATATGTTCAACATTGGCTGTTGTAGCAAGTTTACTATCGATTTCAATAGTAATTGGACTTTGCATATATTTCTTTAAAAATGGTCTTAGATTTTGTGGAATCGTTGCTGAGAAAACCATCATTTGTAGATCATCTGCCATTTTTCCTGCCACAGCATCAATATCTTCTAAATAACCAAATTCTAATGTCATATCTGCTTCATCGACTACAAAAGTTTTTGCTGTTGTAATTTGTAAAGCTTGCGCATCTAAAGATAAATCTTTGATACGTCCTGGTGTTCCAATAACCACGTGTGGTTGTGGTGAAAGTTTATTAACAGCTCTTTGACGGTCACTTCCTCCAACAATCAATGAAACACGTAATTCTGGTAAATATTTTGTAAATGTTTTAGCGTTATTAAATAATTGAGAAGCAAGTTCTCTTGTTGGTGCTGTAATAACAGCTTGCACACAATCTTTATTGACATCAATACGAGACATGATTGGTAATAAAAATGCATGTGATTTACCTGTCCCTGTTTGTGAAATCCCGATAATATCTCTATTTTTTAATACAAGGGGAATGACTTTTTCTTGTATTGGGGTTGGCTTTTTAAAACCTAACTCTTTAATTACTTGATTACAATATTCTTGTAATTTAAAATCTTGAAAAGTTGCCATAAAATCCTCCTTTTTTCTTTTTTTAGTCACATTATTATACCATATTTTTGATACATTTCAACAAATATTATGGATGGATTTTTATAATTATTCTATAATATTCTTGTTGGAGGTGATTAGATGATCTTAAATACTGGTAATCGTACAGATATTCCTGCCTTTTTTAGTGACTGGTTTTTTAATCGTATTCAAGAAGGTTTTGTCTGTGTTCGTAATCCCTATTTTCCTCATCAAGTCACAAAATATATTTTAGATCCTCAAGTCATTGATATTATTTGTTTTTGTACTAAAAATCCTAAACCAATGCTTTCACGTCTAGATTTAATTAAAGACTATAAACAATTTTGGTTTGTAACAATCACCCCTTACAATCAAACGATTGAACCCTATGTTCCCAATAAAAATGAAATTATTCGTAGCTTCATTGAACTATCTAAAAAAATAGGAAGTCATTGTATTGGTTGGCGTTATGACCCTATCTTTTTAAATGATTATTATACCATTGAATATCATCTTCGAATCTTTGAAAAAATGTGTCAAAAACTAACTGGATATACTCATCAATGTGTCATTAGTTTTATCGATTTATATCAAAAAACAAAAAAGAATTTTAAAGAAGTTCAAGAAGTAAATCAAAAAGATCAAATCTATCTTTGTCAAAAATTTGTAGAAATTGGAAAAAAATATAACTTTGAAATCTATACATGTCACGAAAATGAATCTTTAAAAACAACAGGTGTTTATACAAGTGGATGTATGAATCAACAAATTATTGAAAGAGCTCTAGGTCATTCATTAAAACTACCTAAAATAAATGAAGCTAGACAAGGATGCCGTTGTTTATTAAATAATGATATTGGCGTTTATAATACGTGTTTACATAGTTGCCTTTATTGTTATGCCAATTACGATCGTGTAACTGTTTTAAAAAATGTTAAAATGCATAATAAAAAGTCCCCTTTTTTAATTGGAGACTTTCAAAAAGACGATATTATTAAAGAAGCAAAACAGGTTTCTTATATTGATCGACAACTTTCCCTATTTTAAGGGATGTGCGTGGCGATAAGCAACACCTCTAGTAATACGTAATAAATTATCTTCTCCAGGAAATTTTACAGGTACGACTGGATTTTCTTGATACATTTTCATTACATCTTCAATATCGACAATGATTTCATCAAATTTCATGAGTCCATACATTTTAGGTGGAAGTAAATAAAGTGGTTTATCAATTGTTTGATTTTTTAAAGCTCTATCTAATTCTACCTTCAAATGTGGACATAAAATAACAACATCAAAACGGTCTAATTCTTTTAATCCTAAACCAAATGGTAAAAATTCAATACTGTATTTATCTTCTAAATTTTTTTCTTTAATTTCTTTTTTCATCCTTGTTGCAATAGCACTTGAAGAAAAGCCCCCACCACAACATAATAATATTTTAATCATTTAAACACCTCACTATTTATTAGTATAACATACCCTCTATTTCAATGTAAGGGCTTTTATTTTTCTTTGTAATTTTTATCTTATTTTTTTAAGTTTCACTTTTTTACCTTTTCATCATATTTTATAGTAGGTGATTTTATGTATCCTTATCAAAACCCCAATTATTATTACTATCAACCTCAGATGTATCCTTATTTTCAAAGAATGCCTAAAAAATTCAATTTACAACATACTCTTCATACAACGATACGAGGTATTCAAATCGCAAATCAAGTTATTCCTATTATCTATCAAGTAAAACCATTAATTGATAATACCAAACAAGGTTTGACTTTATTAAAAACAATGAATCATTTAAATGACATAGATTTTGATGAAATAGAAAAGGAATTAAAACCAATTTCTAAAGAAAACAATGAAATATTTGAAAATATGTTATAATCATCTTTGAGGTGATAAAAGATGTTAGTAAAAGGTATTGTTCCTAGAGGTTATTGTAAAGGCGTTGTTCGTGCAATTGAAATAGCTAAAAAACAAGCACACCAAACAACACCTGTTTATATTCTAGGAATGATTGTACATAATCAATATATTGTAAATGCTTTAGAAGATTTAGGAATTCAAACAATTGATATCAAAGGAAAAACACGATTAGAACTATTAGATGAAATCAATGAAGGAAAAGTCATTATTACTGCTCATGGAGCAAGTCAAAAAGTATTTGATAAAGCGAAAGAAAAAGGTTTAGAAGTAATTGATGCCTCTTGTTTAGATGTAATTAAAACTCATGATCTTATTCAAGATAAATTAAATGAAGGTTATGAAATTTTGTATATTGGTAAAAAGGGACATCCTGAAGCAGAAGGCGCAATTTCAATTGATGAAAAAAGAATTCATTTAATAACAAATAGAGATGATTTAAAAACAATAGATCCTACTAAAAAATATGTTATGACTAATCAAACAACAATGTCTCTTTATGATGTTTATGATTTATGCGAAAAAGCAAAAGAAATTTTACCTTTTGTAGAAATTGAAAAAGAAACATGCACAGCTACTAAAATACGTCAAGAAGCTATTAAAAACATTGAAGATGATGTTGATATTATCTTTATTGTGGGTGATCCTCATTCAAACAACACAAGAAAACTTGCTAGTATTGCTCATGATTATCATACATGTGATGTTTATATGATTGAAAGTATTGAAGATTTAGAAATTGAATGGTTAAAAAATAAAAGATACGCTGCTGTAAGCTCAGGAGCTTCTACACCAACATATCTTACAAATCAAGTAATTGATTATTTAAAACAATTTGATATCAATGATTCTAAAACATATCAAAAACCTATCATTGATAAAAATAAAATATTAAACCAAAAAGATGCCTAGGCATCTTTTTCTTGTGGTAACCATTGTACTTTGAAAAAATAAATAATAAAAAGGGAGATGCGTTATTTAATGCGTCTCCCTTTTTTGTATTAGTTATTTAAGCAATTCTTCGAATTCTTTTTCATTTAAAATCTTTACTCCTAGCTGTTTGGCTTTGTCTAGTTTGCTTCCGGCATTTTCTCCTGCCAACAGACTTCCCATAAAGATATCCATATTCGAACCAAAAGCCCGGAAATAACCCAGGGAACCATGCATCCGCATCCGCTTTTCAATCTCGATCTGCAATTCAACATCCCTCATCCCAGGCCGGTAACAGGCCGGAATCTCACGATAAACCGCCTCATGCCTCCTGGCAGAGATACGCATTTGCTCTATTTCCCAAGGCGTCTTGATCATTCGGATGTGCCGTATCAAGGCAGAAGCGTTACCCGTAGCTTCAGCCCGGAATACATGTTGCAAACGGATATATTCATTATAAGAAAGCTCGTCCGCCTCAAGAAGTAGCTTCCGGGGCATTGCCAGATTCAGGTCCCGAAAAAGTTCCGGCATTTGTTCCGGTTTCCGGATAACATGTACCTGATTTGTTTCGGGTACAGTCAGTCGTTTGACAAACCAATAAGGCCGTCCCCCCGCCGGAAGATAAAAATAACCGTTAAACACCTGCCCTGACACATAGTACAAATTCATATTCATCGTCAGCAAACATCCGTCAGCTTCTTCCTGCCGCATAGCCTGCTGAATCCGTCGCCATTTCAACTCCAACTCGTTCTCCATTTGCTTTCTTTCCATCTATCTTCAAAACATACTGATAAATAACATCACATTCAATACGGTCACAATCCCTCCCAAAATATATAAGATCCATTTTGTAGAAGTCCGGTTTTTATATTTACCCATGACTTTCCCGGAAGAAGTCAGATATACCTGCAGGAAAATCGTAACGGGCAACTGAATACTCAGGATCATTTGGGAATAGATGAGTCCCATAAACGGATTAGAAACCAGCATGATAATAATCAATGCCATCACCAGTGAAAGCAATACCCCCCAACGGGAATGACTGTCTTTGATGTCGTAAGGCTCCCGGTAAATGCCGGCAAAGATC
>ENA-OOWH01000868-OOWH01000868.1-human-gut-metagenome-genome-assembly--contig:-NODE-868-length-21032-cov-3.073986_pt1 | contig 21032 bp, 27 predicted proteins | sample MGYA00241576_ERZ501321 | MGnify/ENA primary metagenome ERZ501321 (study PRJEB25962, sample SAMEA2042733) | human gut metagenome | biome: human gut; feature: human-associated habitat; material: faeces... | reverse complement strand
AGACTGCTGGTGATTTGATGTACTATGCACAACAGAAGCAAGAAGAAGCACAAGCTCCTGAACTGAAAGCTGCTGTTGAATCTTACAAAGACGTAGACAGCATCCAGAAGTTTGGTGATTACTTTGCTAGTCTTCTTGGTGAACAGACGTTGAATGTAGGTATGTCTCTGGCTAGTGGTGGCGTAGGTGCTGCTGCAGGTAAGAGAGTGCTTGCTGGTGCTTTGTCTGGTGCTATTGAAAAGAAGACTGCTCAGCTTGTAGCTTCTGGTGTTGCTGAAGCTGAGGCTCGTGCTGCTGCTACTAAAGCTGTGACCGCTACTGTTGGTGCACAGATTGGTGCAATGGCTCCTGAGTTTGTACTGAACACTGGTGAAAACTATTCCGGTAACTATGCTGAGGGAGGGCTACTTACTTCTAATCCCGGCATGGATATTGGTACTGGTATCTTGCAGTCTGCTGTTACACTGCTTGGCGGTGAAAGTCAGCTGCTTCGTAAAATGACTGGTGTTAAAGTACCTGACTCTGTTGAACGTTCCTTTAAGGAAAAGCTTAAGGCTTCTGCGTTGTCTCTGCCCAAGGCCATGATTGGTGAAGGTGCAGAAGAATACACACAGGAATGGTTGGGTGCAGTAAACAGTATGATTCAGGACGGACGTGCTCAGCTTACTGCTGATGACTTCGACCGTATGATGGAAGCTGGTATTGCTGGTGCTCTTGTTGGTTCTGCCTCTGGTGGAGCTAGCGTTATGGTTGACATGTTCAAGCATTCACCTAAGACAGACATTCCGTATGTTAACCCAGACCAGACGCCTCTTGAACTTCAGACTAAGTTTGAAGAAGAACTGACTAAGATTGACCCCTTCACTCAGATCTCTAAGGGTGAAGGTATCATGCGTGATGCTATTCGTGTAGAAGCGCAGAGAGCTGTAGCTGCTTCTGAAGAATCTTTTGCTCGTGCTCGTAATCCTATTATCAATGCTTTGCGTAAGACAAAGGATGAATTGACTACTGCTCGTGCAGGTACGTCTCCTAAGTATGCTCTGCTTGCTACTCAAGAAGCAAAGGATGCGTACATCAAGAAGCTTGAACGTGCCCAGCAGAAGTATGCTGCTCAGCTTGCTCGGCTTGCTCAGGCCCAGCGTGAAGACATTAAGCAGCGTAAGCAACAGTTTGAGAAAGATCTCTCTGAGTCTGATAAGAAGGCTCGCAAGGCTTTCCGTGAAACTGTAACAGAACGCTTTAAGAATCTTGGTTATGATACTAACCTTACAGCTGAACAGATTGTTGATGACCGTAGGTATCAAGAAGCTCTGTTTAAGAAAGATCCAGTCAAGTACACTGAGATTATAAATAGCATTCAAGATACTCAGCAGTACGTACAGCGTAAGCTCAATCGTGCTGATGAGCATATGTCTAAGCTGCACGCACGTAGAGCTGAATACAATGTATACCTTGAACTCCTGCAGCAGAATGCTATTCCGTACAGTGAACGTCAGTATGAGTTTGTTACAAGTGAGCTTGCTCGTATTGACAAAGACCTTGCACAGATGAACAGAATGAAGGCAGACGTTAGAAAGTCTGCTGTTAACTTTGCTCGTTCTACTGCACGTGCTCAGGACTTGACTGAAGTTCAGACGAACATGGATGCCTTGTTTGCTAAGGCAGACAGGCTTGACCCTGCTGTTCCTTTTGAACTTGACTTGCGTAAGCAGTTGAAGGATCTCTCAGATAAGGAAACACAAGAACGTATTGATGCTCTGCTTAAGAATGCACGTGCTTTGCGTAGTACAGCTAAGCTGACCAACGATCCTACTTATACGTGGGATGCAGACTTTGCTGACTGGCAAGCTGCACAGATGGGCACATCTAATCAGCAAGCTGCTCTGCCTAGTGCTGATGCTTTCTCACAAAGGTATGGTGCTCTTCAGCAGAATGTTGCTCTTGAACAAGCTGCTGCTCTGAACAATCAGGTTGATCTTGACAGGGTTGCTGCTGACCAGTACATGCGTAACATGATTGCTGAACAACAGCAGCGTGCATATGAAGCCTCTCCTGCATATCAAGCACAGCTTAAGGTAGCTCAAGATAAGGCTAGCTATGATAATGCTTTGGACGGTAACATCCCTGAACGTCAGGCTATTCCTCAAGAGACTTCTCAAGCTCGTCGTGATCTTGAAGCTGAACAGCTCAAGCGTATGTACAAGCAAGAGCAGCGGTCTAAGCAGATTCGTAACAACATTGAAACACAGCGCCAGTCCTTTGAACGGTACACCCAGCAGGAAAAAGAAGTAGACTCCCAGCTTGCTGCTGAAGCTACCCAGCAAGTGTACGACTGGATGAAGAACACGTTGACTCAGCTTCCCGGTCTAAAGGATGTTGTATCTATTTGTTCTTCTGTCACTGACAGTAATGTGCCTACTGCTGTACATGATGCTTTGGTTAACCTTTCCTTTAATCCCAGCAAGACACGTGGTATTCCTCAAGCTATGTACTGTGACGGCAAGATCTATGTGTTCGCTGACCGAGTAAAGTCTAAGGCACAGGCAGTGCGGCTGCTTATGCACGAAGGTGTTGCTCACTATGGTCTGCGTGCTATCATGACTCCTCGTCAGTTTACTGGGTTCATGGCTGCTGTCTATCGTGACGCTTATGGTACTCCTCTGTGGAAAGAGTTTGAACGTCAGCGTCCTGCATACGAGAACGCTAATGACCTTGTTCGTACAGAAGAATTCATTGCTTGGATAGCTGAGCGTGAGTCTCCTAAGTCTTTGCTTGAACGACTTCCTGTCATTCGTGACCTGTACAAGTTTATTCGTAAGTTGTATCAGAAGTTGTTTGGTGTAGACGGTTATGTTACTGAAGCTGATGTCAAGGATGTCCTTGCTGCTTCTGCACAGAACCTTGCCAGCAACAAGCCTCAAGGTGTTTCTTCTAACTATACTATCTGGGGTCGTGCTACGTACATGAGCACAGCTTTGAATGATGTTGCTCCTCAGTACGAACGTGTTGACCTTGTAGGTGCAGATGATTTCTCTGCTCCATATGGTTGGGGAACTTACTTCTCTAATCCTATGAAGCTTGCTGAGTACTACAAGAGATTCAACAACAAGCAGTCTGGTCTTCCCGGACAGGTGTATAAGAACTATGCTCCTTCCTTTGAACAGTTCATGAACTGGGAACGTCCTCTGTCTGAACAAAGATATGTTGCAGAACATCTTAATCGTTTGTTTAAGCAGATGCCTCCTCAGCAGATTCCTGCACAGGATGGTATGCATATCCAGTTCTTGGGTAAAGACATTGGTGTCTTCCTTGATAAGAATGAACTTACTCAGTTTATGAAGAACAAGGGTTACCTTGAACGTGTGACTGGACAGGATGTATACGAATACCTTGTGTCTCAGTCTAACAACACTAAGCAGATCTCTAGTATGCTGAGAGACTTGGGTGTGGCTGGTACTACCTTTAACTATAACAATGCCCAGAGCTATTGTTTGTTTGAAGGCGATAACATCAGTCATACTACTCCTGCGTACAGTTCTCCTGAAGTTCGCTTCATGGTGGATGAAGATACTACCTACACTGATATGCCTCCTCTTTATCTTGAAGAGTGGAAGCGTGCACAGATGAACCAGCAGACATGGACTGACCGTATGGTTAAGATCAAGAACACTGGCAAGTCTGTGGGTATGGATGGTAAGATCATTCCGCATACTGGGTTTGAAAGATTTGTAGAAGGCATGTATGACAAGTACCGTCGTATTCAGATTGTGCAAAGGTACATTAAGGATACGATTGGTAAGAATGTTATCGCTCCTGCTACAAACATCTACCGTCATATGACTGGTATGGTGAATAGAATTAACAGCATTCGCACTGATATTATGAATCAGCGGATTGCACCGCTTTGTGAACAGATTGGTAAGCTTGATATTCCTGCTGTAAAGGAAGCTCTTGATGACCTGCGTAAGGCTGGTCGTAAGGTTACTGAGCAGGACAGAGTGAATGCTACTTGGTCTGCCCTTGATGAGTTCCTTCTGGCTCGACATGCGCTGGAACGTAACGCTGAAGTCAACAGGCGGTACCGTGGTAAGAATAAGTTAGAGTCTCCCTCTGGTCTTTCTGACCAGCAGGCACAGGCTATCATTGACAAGTACTCTGATGTGCCGGGTATGAATGAGATTGCTGCACAGTTTGACCAACTTGGTAGATACCATCTGGACATGCTGGACAAGTATCGTATTGTACCTAAGACTCTTACTGATAAGCTCCGTGCTACCTATAAGCACTACGTCCCGTTAAAGAACTGGGAAGAGTTCGTTGACGATCTTGATCCTGACTATGCACACAAGAGATCAAAGGCTGGTATTTCTGTTGGTGGTCGGGAGTTGTTGAAGAAGGCGAAGGGGCGGGAAGGTCTTGCAGAAAGTCCTTCTACACACTTGATGTTGCAGATCATGGATACTGTAAACATCGGTGAGAAGAACGATGTGTCTCGTCGTCTGCTTAACCTCGTTCGAGAAGTTCCTAACGAAGACCTGTGGGAAATCGCTACGGATAAGAATGAGAAGGGACAGCCATACTTCCGTATGTCTGAGAAGGGGGATGGTACTCTTTACTATGTGAGGAAGTCACATGGTCTTGAGGGTGAAGGGCACAAGTTCATCAACGTGATTGATGATAAGGGTAACCGTGTTCGTATTGCTATCAAGGACGTAGCTCTTGCTGCTGCTTTGCGTAACGAGAACACTGTTGAAACAGGTGCAGTCATTAACTTCATTCGTAAGATGACTCAGAAGTTCTCTGCTTTGTTGACTACGTATAACCCTGTGTTCGCTATCAAGAACTATCCTCGTGATATTCAGACTGCTATCTTTAACGTAGGTAATGTAATCTCTGAGGCACAGGCAAACAACTTGCTTGGCAAAGAGAACAACATTCGTCAGCGTATCATTAAGGATGCTACCTCTTTCCGTATGGTTAAGTTCCTCTGGGCAGAACTGAACGGTAAGGAATACGGCGGTAAGGATGCAGCATACCTTAAGGAAATGTACAAGAACTTTGTAGACTTTGGTGGGCATACTCGTATGTTCCTTGCTAATGACTACAAGACTATGTACAAGGATGTACGTGAACTGTCAAAGCAGAAGGGTAACCTTCGTAAGACTCTTGACGGTGCTCTTAAGTATCTGGATACTATCTCTGACGTATCTGAAAATGCCACTCGGTTCTCTGTGTTTGTTGCTCTGACACAAGAGTTTGACAATCATATTGCTCAGGAAGCTAAGCGTAATGGTTGGTCAGCTCAGCAGATGCAAGAGATGATGGATACTGCACATCAACGTGCAGCTAACGAAGCTCTGGAGATCACAGTTAACTTTACTCGTAAGGGTTCGTGGGCTCCTCTCTTTAACAGTCTGTGGGCATTCTCTTCTGCTAACATCGGTGGTAACGTGCGTATCTTGCGTAACCTCTGGAGGCGTGGAGATAGCTTTGCAAACAATGCAAAGAGAACCGCTGCTTTCATGGCTTATTCAGTAGCTTGTGGTATTCCACACGCACTGCTGTGTAGGTGGCTTATGGGTGACGATGACGATGGTGTAAGTAAGTATGATAAAATTCCTGACTATATCAAGGACAGTAACTTTATTATACCTGCACCTTTTGGTGATGGTGGATATGTAAAGATCCCCCTGCCTTATGGTTATAATATCTTTTGGGTAGCTGCAAATGCAATGGAAAGTGTAATCAGTGGACGTACCAAACCTTCCTCTGCCGCTGCTAAAATCTTTGGTGCTTCATTTGATAACTTCAATCCTGTTGGCGGAGCTTCTTTGTTGAACTTCTTGCCTACTATCTTCCGTCCTATCGGTGAAGTAGTAGCCAACCAGAACAGCTTTGGTTATGCTCTTATGCCTGAAAGCACACACAGTTTTAAGGGTGAAGTACCTGACAGTCAGAAGTACTGGGGTACTAATCCTATGTGGTGCCGTGCTGTAGCAGAGACACTGAACTCTTGGACATTTGGGTCTAAGGTTGAGAAGGGTTGGATTGATGTGTCTCCTGAAACCATCCAGCATCTTACTGAATCGTACATGGGTGGCCTTGGCAGAGTAGTCACACAAGCTCTTGACATGTTGACCTCTCCTGTTACTGGTGCTCCTATTGAGTTGAAGAACGTACCTATTGCTAACTCTTTCTTCGGTAAGGTTGGCTATGGTGATACACTTAATGAGTACAGTAAGATTCGTAATAAGATGCAGACTGGCTTGAATGAACTTGAGCTTGCACAGAAGGATACAACTCTTTCTCCTGATGAACGTACTGAGATTAGAAATAAGAACAGAACTATTCAGCAGCTCAAGGGTAGATATGATTCTATCAATGCTCGCTTGAATAGCGTTCGCAAGCTTGAGAAGTTGAATGAAAAGAATAACAAGTCTACGGGTGCTAAGTACTACGAAGAAAAGGAAAGGCTGCAGAAGCGCAAGGAATTTTTGATGAAGGAACTTACTCGTGTAGCTAAGCAGTCAGGTCTTGACTATAGGGATTAACTATGCTAGACATAATCGCTAAGCCTGTTGAAGCACTTGTTTCCGGTGTTGTGGGATGGTTCACGAGTAGGCAAAAACTCAAAGAGGTAGAGTTGCAGAGTAAGATCGAAGTAGCTAAAGCGAGAGCTGCTGCTAAGATTGATCTCTACAAGTCTGGGGTGGTGGGAGATATTGCGTGGGAGAAAGACTCCCTCGACAACTCTGGATGGAAGGATGAGTTCTGGACAGTAGTTATCTCTATGCCACTTATTCTTGCTTGGTGTCCGTGGACAGCAGACTGGGTAACACATGGGTTTGAAACCTTTGCTACTATGCCTGACTGGTATCAGATAGCATTTGGTATCTGTGTGTCATCTGCCTTTGGCTTCAAGAAGTTTGCTGAGATCATGTCCCTCAAGAACGGTGTCAATGTTTCACGTGTGCATGAAATAAAACAGCTACTTGCTGATATGCCTGAAGATAAAAATTAGGCAAAAGAAAAACCCCCTAAGAGCCCGAAGGCCCAAAGGGGGTTTCTTTGTATCTATAGTTCGATAGTGCATTCTGTTTTGACTTGTGTTTCTGTACAACCATGAATAGTCGAATGCTCTACTAGTTCAGGGTTGCTGACTTCTTTCTGTTGACTAGGTTGTGTTGCTAGAGTCATACCTAGAATAGCTTTAGCTTCTCCAAGTTCTGCTTCAAGCTGGCGTTTCTTAACGTCCACTTCTTGCTGAATCTTAACACCGTACATTTTAACAGCGTCGTTGTCAGAAGCTAATAGCTGCGTGGCTATAGGTGCCCACGTATGAACGTATTCTGCAAGAGCAGTAAGTTTCGACATCGTAACTCCTCTAATAGAAAACCCCCTGCAGTTCTTGATCTTTCCTGCAAGGGGTTTCTGCGTGTGTATGCAACCAGTGGGTCACTCCCAGAGTACAGCCAGTCCACGCAACTGTCGCTCTTGATTATAAGATAATCATTAACGAGAAGTTGTCAAGTGTTTTCTGAAAGAAAAACTTGAAGGAACATAGTTCCGTTGTCAAGACCTAGCGTCCCTTTTTCTTCTTTTTCTTACCACCACAGGCCATACGTACCTCCCTTAGAGGAATGCGATGCGGGCAGGTTCCATACTCTCAAGATCGAGTACGAGGAGCTTGCCATCCCGCACGTCTTTCAGCAGGGAAAGCTCCCCTACTCGAGACAGTTCTTTATTCAAGCAACCTTGATAGCGTTCAACATTATGCACTGCTTTATCAAGTTCACTTTTATATACTTCAGCATTACGCTGAGCTTGCTTAATACGTTCTTCAATCGAAGGAACACCAAACATGTTTAGTCCTTATAAGAAAGGGGGAACCGTAGCTCCCCCAAACTATCAAGCTATGCTTTAACTACTAGGCAGCAGGCGTGGTAGTAGAAGTCCGAGACAGTGCTTCAATGATAGCACGGGTCTGAGCATTCTGAGACAGCTGCATCGTAAGCGCAGCGTTCTCACGTTCCAGCCCACTGATCTTTTCCTGAGTCATGTAACCAATGATCGCCGCCTGATTAGCCTGAATGGCAGCAAGCGTTTCACAATGGTTGGCGGCCATGCGGGTCTTGATGTCACAAAATTCCTGCTGGTTCGCAAACTGATTGGCCGTAGCCTGTTCACGAATACCGGTAGCAAGATCTTGCATACGGAGTTGGGTCTGGCAGCAGCAATCGGAAAGCTGGTGAGACATGTCGTCACCAGACTTAGCGAGAGTAAGGAGATCCGCAAGAGAGCCTTGTTCCATCATGTTCAACCTTCTAGTTAGTTAAGCGTTAGGACAGAGACAGGTAGCCAAGGAGATAAAGTCCACCTGTCTCTGACGTAGCTAACAACTACGTTTAAGGTAACATGACGTGTCTTATATTAGTATAAGACTCATTAGGAATTTGTCAAGAGGAAGTTTACTTACCCATCTGCTGGCAGGCCATCTTAATGAGCTTGGAGAACTGATCCCAATCGTGCTCAGTAATATCCTTCGGCACATCGAAGTTGATCTTGTAGTCCTTGCCATTACAGTTAGCAGTAATTTCAAACTTAGTCATTGTCTATTCCTTATAATCGTTAGAGGGTTTCCACTGTTTGCAGTCTGCACAACTACCAGAGCCGTCTTGCCAGTCGTGACAAGCATCCCAATATGTCTGGTCTTTATACCAGTGACATGTCTCAGGAGTCTTGTTGATTCTCTTCTTGCGTAGACGGAAGAACGAACACAAGTTCTCTATCCAACTCATCTACTTCTTCCTTATACAGTTGATAAATATCTTCAAACACAGGAGGAAAGAGTTTGTACATATCAGACAACAAGCGAAGCATAATGTACCGCATGTCTGGATGAGCATCCTTTGCACACCTAAGTTTAAGGATAGTTCTCCACTCTCGAAGGTTAGCTGTTACTACAATGTCAGTGGCAAGGGCATTAGGAAGAACAGACCTAGCCTCCTGTGGGCTACGTCCACAGTGGTTTATAAACTCTTTGTACGCAACACCTGTGTCTTGACATATGTCGAACCACTTGATGATAGCGTACTTCTTGGTATTCTGACTAGGGTTAGCCAAGTAGTAGCTGTAATTCTTAAGAGCTTTGTCTGCTTCTTCATTAGTAAACCAAGAAGGTCTTACGAACTCAATGTCCTTATCCTTGTAGTTGCAATATCGAGTACTTTCTTGAGCGAAACTCGCAAGGCGGTGACGCACCAGTTCATGAGAGACACCACGGTCAACCCGAAAGTGTGCAGTAGCGTACCCGTGTTCGAGCATAGCTTCGTGCCCTCGACGTACAAGTCGCTCGATGAAAGCCACGTGAGAAGTTTCATTGATTTTATCCTCCGATTTATAACAGGTACGTCCAGCGTCTTCAATCGTTTGCATGATGAAGTGTGGAGCAGATTGCAAAGAGACTATGACAGAAGGATCAATTACTTTCATGAGCAGCCTTCAGATAGATGCTAGGGTCTTGGAAACCATACATCGTAAAGCCTGCTGCATTCTTATGACCACGAATACCAGCAACGGTAGTAAGGTCGTTATCACCTTCAGAGCGCATACTGAAGTGCCATTCCTTTCCGTCCCAGTAGTACCAGCCAAAGCCAAAGTAACTATCATCAAGCTTCTGCATAGGGAAGTCATAGCTATCAGAAAGCTTTGAGTTCACCATAAGGAACTTCTTGCCTTCAATCACCATGTCGTGCACATTACGTTCTCGTTCCTCTGCAAGGCCAAGACGATACATGCGTGCAACATTACCCATGTTGATAAGTTGCAGGACTACATCCCACTTCATACGCTTAGCACGTTCTTCGTCAGGTGCATCTGCAGGAAGAGTGTCGATAGTTTCAAAGCACGCTTTCCAGAACTCATAACCATCTTCCGTAGCAGGGTCGGTGATGATGAGCTTCATTCCTGTGATGAAAGGAACAATGCGTTCGTCTGCTTGATGATCCCACACATCATACCTACCAGTCATCCACACAGCAGGAGGCATCTTGGCTTCACTCATAAAGGTTCCCCAAGTAATCTCACAACCAGACTGATAGATACTGTGATACACACGGATGTAAGGCTTAGTGTCTGTACCTGTCGTATCGTAATCCTTAGCCCACACAGAAGACTTGTGGTGGTCAACAACTACGATAGGAAAACCTTTGTCATGAAGAGCCTTGAGGTCTTCTTCAGTAGGACAGAAGTCAAGGAACACAAGCCGAGCACCAGTTTCGAGATCACCGAACATCTTGTCAGAGTCATACCCGTAGTTAATGGAGCGAAGGTCAAGCTCTTCGTTCTGGTCACAAGAGTACTTGAAGACAGCAGCAGCACAATGCCCGTCAGCATCTTCATGATAAAAGACATACGTACTAGGCATTGAGTTCTACTCCTTGTGCAAAAGGTGCATCAATGTCAGCTTCCACAGCAGCTTGAGCTGCTTGTTGGTCAAGCCTAAAGATCTGCTTAACATCAATCATCTTAAGACCAGCTTCATCACACCAACGGATAGGACACTTAAGCTCGTGTGCAATAATGCGAGCACGTTCACAGTCAGGCTGAAAGTCAACATAGACTACAGCGTCATCCTTTGTGATGACAGAACCTTTCTCACTGTAGTCTGCAGTGTCTTTCACATGCAGGTACTCAACGTCCTGCAAGCCAAACTTACCAGCTGCTGCGTAGTTCTTAAGCAGACCAAGAATAGATTCTTCTTGGAAGACGAAGTATACCTTACCCATTCTGCACCTCTTCCTGAACTTCAGGCTGTACTTCCTGTTCCTTCCTTACTTCCGCAAGAGCTTCTTCAAAGCCAAGACGCTTGCACCACACAAGAGAAGCATAGTGTGCAATCTTGAGCAGGTCACGCGTAGCTTCAAGCTCACCACGAGAGTTAGAATCCATACGGTTCACATACTTCTGAATCTGTTTGACACAATCATCAGCAGACCAAGAGGCAACATTGTCATCAGGGAAGTCACCGTACTGAGGAACAGTGTACTCTTCAACGTGTCTGCCTACTTCATCAGCAAAACAGTCCCAAAGAAGAAGACGATTAGAACGAGGACTGTATTCGTCACTGGCTTCATTCTCCTTAGCTACATCTTTCACCCAGTTCTCAACAGCCAACTGAGCACGCACTTCTTCCAACACAGCTTCTTTATTAACCGACATACATTTCTTCCTTTCTTTTCTTTTGTTCATGAGGTTCAATCTTCCAACAGACAACATGTCCAACATCCTGTCCTTCACGCTCAGTCAAACGCTTGACCACTTCTGGAATACGCTTGTTTGCTTCTTCCTTAGCTTCAACTTCGTTTGTTGCGTTAATAAACATCTGAGTTGTAACATACTTTCCGTTGGCTCCTTTACCATGGTAACGAGCACGGAACTTCATGTCAGCTCCTAGTACAACCAAATAGTCGGACTCGGCTTCTTGGGATCGCTATCCACATGGATGAAAGACTTAGCGATACCAACACGAGTAAAGCCTGCTGTAATAAGAGCCTGAACAATCTTGAACTTCTGTTCACCAGTAGTCGCACTGATATCAGCAGCGTACCCAGTTGTATGGGATGAGCCAGCTACACCACCAACAGCTTTGTTGTGTGCAGGACAACGGTATCCAGAAGTAATGACGAAAGGAATACCAGCGATTTCACGTGCCTGTGTAAGCTTATCCACAAACTCTTGGTTCATTTCATTTGTGTTACACCCACACTTACACTGAAATTCTTTTGCCTTGAAATACTTTGTGTCTTTCATTTTTTATTTACCTTAAAGTTAAGAGGCTCTGCAACACGACGGCACACTGTCGACGCAATGTAGCAAGCTTTCTCAAACACCTTGCAGAACTGGCAGGGTTTAACTCCTGCTTTCTTCAAGGATGCTGGAGGTGTTGTTTCCTCTCTGTTTGTGCACTGACGACACATCCTTGGCAATGTACCCCAGTAAGGATCGTCCTTCCTACAAGAAGGAATTGGAACCTCATCAGAATGTTTAAGTGCCTTGTTAATCATATCGAAGAAGCTCACTCATAATCCCTTATGGCTGTGACTACTGGGTTTCCGATGGGGGTTCCATCCTTAGAGAAGTCAGAGCAACGTACTGTTGCCTTCTTACCTATCCAAGTATTGAAGTCTAAACAACCCCTCCGATATGCTTCTTGTCGTTGTGCTTTTGTCCAGCATGGAACAGAAGAGAAAGGTTTACCTTTGTTAAGGAACTCAAAGATAATACATTTATCTACGTCTGCTGAGAACCCTGTGACTTTGTACTCAGTGTCTCTAAAGTTCTTATACTTCAGAAGATCATAAGACCTAACACCTTGCCGATACTTAGCACTGTACTTACGTAGCATCAGTCCTTCATATCCTTCTGCAAGATAGTCTTCTTGTTTCTTCTTTATATTAACTATTCCTTTGACATAGTCAATAGGGCAAGCCACAACTTTTTTAAGATCTTTATCTGCAAGCAAAGCACGGTAACGTGCAATGCGTTCAAACTGAAGTTCTTCACTGATGGTGTCGTACACCCAGTACTGCAACTTGTTTGTGGCAGGACTGTATGCTTTGACAGCAGACACTATGTCTTGCAGTGGCATACTATGACAGTAGATCTCACCGTCCCATGCACATCCATCAGGCATAACTTCAAACAACTCTTTGCAGAGTTTGTTATGATGATACAAGACATCATATACTTTACCTGTTCTTGACAGGAAAGTTATCTTGTCACCATGTCTTTGAACTGTACAACGCACACCGTTGAGCTTGGGTTGACAGATATAGATCGTGTCGTCACTGACTTTGTTTTGATGATCTATATAAGACTGAGCTAGCATAGGACGAATAGGGAGAGCAGACAGCTCAGCCTTGCTCTCCCTGTATCCCTTATCAAGCTGCTTCTTGAACCTAGACTTAGTTTCATTTACAGCTTGTTGTAGCGCAGTCGTAGCATTCTTCTTACCAGCATTCTTACCACAGTCATAGGAACGAGTAGTCTCCTTAAGAGCACCACCTTCGTAACCAGACTGAATAAGTATGCTGGCTGTACCGTCTTCGTTTTCATACGCATGAGCTTGCCACGTCATTGTCTTTCCGTTAGCTGTCAGTGCATAAAGAAGAGCGGTACTATATGCTTTTACGCTGCCTTCTTGCATTTGTCTTCCTTTGTATCGGTAAGAGTAATAACTTCATTGGGTGAAGTTTCTTTCACATATCTATCATTAACTACTCCTGTGGAATTGTCAACAATATCTTCTGCTACTTTCTTACTCAACTTACCAAACACTCGGACAGACTTCTTTGTCTTACCACAACGAGAGCACTTGAACTGTTCGACTTCAATACGGATGATGTCATACGCAGTGCCAGTCCACACTTCAGTGCTTTCCCAGTTGTGATCTTTGAGCCAACACATGACTCCCATAGATTACCTCAGCTTATGCTGCGTGACGGTAATGTTCGTGCTCCTTATACCCTTCCATCTTACGGACTTTCATATCAGCAATCAGGCGGATAGCAGAAGCAGCAACCTGACAGGCTTCTTCACAAATCGCAGTAGTGTCACGCCATCTCTCCGGTTTGTAAAGCTCATGTTTCAGCTCGGCCATCTCTTCTTTGAGAATCCAAGCAGAATGCTCGATAGAAGGATGCGTCTCAGGGTGGCGTTTATGCGCGTCCTTGATGGCTTCCTTTACTTCTTCGAGTGCTTCCATGTTTGCCTGTTCTATCAGTCTTTCGTTCGACATTAGTACTATTACTCTCAGCTAAGGTATCAGGCTTCCAACACGAATAACCGTGTCGTTTAGCCCACGTTTTGTACGTGGTGGGGTTCTTTGTAGACCGAGAGATAACTTTATCTTCAAGCATGAAGACGAAGCGTATATCTAAGTCTGGATGTTGCTCACGAATCTGAGCCATCTTACTTCGCATAGAGGGATCAAAGTATCCCTTTGCTTCGACAAAGAACTCCTCACCGTCTGGAAGTGTAACCTTAAAGTCAGGTTTATAATATCGTACAGCGGGCTGCCAAGGAATACGACAAGGTTCATACTCCCACTTGATACCAAGCTCGTCGAACTTTTTTGCAAGCTCTGCTTCAAACTTAGAAGCAAACCTTGTCTTGTTATACGTTGCTTTTATTGATCTCACATATATGTACTTCCTCTGTTAAGATAGCCAGATTACCTTGGCTTGTTCCACAGAGTCTACAACAGGAGATTCATAACCGCAACTATAACACTTGATAAAGAACTGACCGTTGATAGTCTTGTGCATTTCCAGATAACTACTGGAGCACACAGGACATACGCTCCCGTTCGACAACGGGAACAGTTTCATTGCTGGTTCTTCCAAAGTTTACCTCCCCAGATACAAACGCCTGATACAAACCAGACGCCAGTGTAGAAATTTGCGTATGGTTCAACTGAAGATCCCCGTGTACATCTATGGCTTCGATAACTTCATGAACGAAATTCGAGCCTCCGATACCGGGTTTATCAGGCACATGCATCAAAGAAATCGTAGTCGTCTGAGGATCATATTGTGCAAGCACAACATCAGTCTTCTGACCGCCCTCCACTACCTCGATAGGGTCACTGAAAACTTTTACGCTTACGTCGTGACCGAACACGCTGAGCGAGCTAGGATAAAGCATATTAGATACCTGCCTTTGCAATGTCTTGAATGTTTTGTTCAAGCATCTGGATGGTACGCTCAAGTTCTGCTTCCGTCATGAGCTTGGCACGAATGCCAACATCCACGAGAAGAATGGGAAGGTTGAATACAACCAGCGTACCCCAGTACACATTGGCTACACACCGCCAGATAGTTCCAAGGAATTTCTTAATCATTTGTATACTCACAGTAGGTGAGGTAACCTAAGCCACCTCACCTGTAAAGGTTAAGCACTATGCGGTTGCCTTCGCTGCTAGGATATCTTTGAGAGGAGCTACGTACTCAAACCGTTCCTTCTGTTGCACATCAGGATACTTCTCCTTATCTACATCAGACAAGAACATATCAATAGGTCTAACGAACAGCTTGCGATCTCCATCAAGGGAACGATAAACAACGAACTCAGTGTTGAATTCAGTATGTTCAGCAACCCCGAGTACGAGATACTGATTACCTTTGAAATGTTTAACAACAGTCATCGGCTCAAGCTTATTCATATTACACCCACTCGTCGGTTTGTGGTACGTTGACTTTACCAAGTTCTTTGCCTTCGGACACACGCAAGTTATACCATCTGCACATGTCAGTCCAGTACGCATACTTACAATGTCCTCCATACTTCTTATGCCAGAACATCAGAGTATCAAGAATGTTTGCGGGCCACTTCCATCCACCATCTCTACGTGCCATGTACGCACGAGTAGACAGAGTCGTGTATGAGTTACCTCCAAACAAAGCATTGAGAAACTGATTCAAAGCAAGAAGCCATTGTGGTGTAGTCAAGCATTAGTCCTCTACAGTTGAGATATCCTTCATAACCTTGAAGCAACGAACGAAGTCGTCTTCCTTCAAAGTAACCTTGATACCAGACCGAAGTTGCACATCGACAATACCCTTGTCTCTATATGTAACGAGGGCAGGTATCTTCAACTCATATCTAATCACTACACAATCACCTCCTTAAAAATCTCCCGAGTTGAGTCAAGTTGTGCATGAGATGTTTAATCCTCCACTACAATGTATGTTCCTTCGAACTCTTTGTTCGTAGCAATGTACCAGTCGTCCTTGACCATAGGATCGAAGATGAACCATTCGCCAACGCCAATTGTCATGGCGTCTACGATGTAGCCATCTTCACCTCTCTGCACGATATCAATCAAGGGGTCAACGTCTTGCTTATGAACAAGAAGTTCAAAGCCTAGGTCAGCCCAGACCTTGGACAGTTCAGAGAACTGCTCATCAGAGTATTGTATAGCATACTTGATCACAGGGTCATCTGCCCATACAGGACTATCTTGTACCTTGAGCATCTTTCCACTCCTTGCATTGGTTGTGCAATTTAGCATGTTCACTTTTTGTAAGAACAGCTAGATTGTTTATGTCATTATTTAGCTTGTTCATATCAATGTGATGAACTTCATATCCTTTTGGTAAAGGTACTTGCCTCATGATATCATACAACACATTGCGGTGCATACCTACTGTGCGTGAAATAAAACTATAGGACAAAGGGAAGAAGCTGAGTGCCAGAGAAAGAAATAAAAGAGTAAGACCTTTACGTCTAGCTCCCCATGTTTTGCTTTTTGTATTCTGCATATTGGTTGCACCAGTTTTTGACTGGACAATATTTCTCACATCTGGTTCTCTCACCCGGTCGAAACTCAACTTTGTACTCAGAGCCAAGTCTCTTGTGGCGAATGTACTCATCTGCTTCTTCACGAGTGTCACAAAGTTTTGTGGCCTTCGCTGCTCCTACCTTGTAAACGGCATACTTAGCAGGCTTCTCCCAACATTCGTCCGGAGTGCATACTGGCAGCATGTCGTCGCTACAGGATTCGGCCTCCACGTGTAGACGAAGGCGTTCCTTGTAGTAGGACTCGCGCTCTTCAAGAGGCAGCACGCGGAACCTGAATTCGTTGAAAGGTAAGTCGGGATACTTGTCATCTTTGTACCGTCCAGATTGAGGTCTCCAATCCATATAGATGGCGTTGATGGCAACATCCTTTACAGGATACCCCTCCTTCTCAAGGAAGTACGCATTGATGTTGAGCTGGTCAATCCATTCTTTCTTACCAGTGCTTCCGTGCATATACGCGGAGCAAGTTTTCCAGTCGGAAAGAGTTTGTGTCTCTTTATCATACAGGTCAAACTTTGCGACGACCCGTCTGTATGTTGACTCATCGCCTCCATCAGGCTTGTCAAAGCGTGTGACTTTACGTTCGACCAGATACCTTGGATTCTTTGAAAGAGCTGATTCCATCTCATGGTGTACTGCGTTACCTCTCCAGACATACCATTGATCCATTAGGTCTTCGACAATCTCATGCTTGTGTCTCTTATAGAGCTGCACATAACGTGGACTATCAATCAGTGACGTAGCACTGTAGTCTGATGCACCAACAGGGTCATAAGGTTGAGGTTGAAGGGCGTCCTCAAATGCTTTGGGCAGACGATACTTGTTTGTGTACATAACACTCCTAAAAAGAAAAGGCCAGTATATGATGTATATGTTGTCAAGTTACATATTCACATCAATAGACTGGCCTCTTTTGAGTTAAGCTAACTTATCTTACCCAAGCAGGAGTTCCACCGGTAGCAGCCAACGCGGCTTCACTACCTTCAACGCCTTGCGACTTGAGAGCTTTTTCTTGCTCTTCTGTCAACGGTTCATATGTGGGAAGGTCTCTGCTCTCACCGAGCTTTTCAACGGAAGCAATGTCCCACATATTACCACCTCTGCGAACGAACTTCATAATGACAATGTCACCCGGAGAACATGCCTTCTGGAAGAACTGTACAATAGAACAGTTAGGACGTTCGATACCCTTCTCGATTACTGTGGTAGCAGTGTTCTCAAAGAGAATCTTTTCATAAGGAGTGTTGGGATCTTTATCATATCCCTTGCGTTCTCCTTTGAGTACGTAACCAGTAAAGGTACGACCAGCCCTTGACACCAGATCATGTTTCAGTTCGATGCTATCGAAAATAAACCACATGGACTTTTCCTATGTTTTCACGCGCGTATAAAAGAAAGATAAACACGAAAGAAGATTTGTCAAGAACTTTCTAAATGAAAGTCTTGAAGGAGCACAGCTCCGGTTGTCAAGAGAGGAAGGCAGGAAGATCTGCGAAGATCTTTTCCATCTCTTCTTCCTTGATCTCCTTCGTATTACCATAGTCATACCCTACTTCACAGTCTCCTGTCAAGGGTACTACAATATCCCAACCAAAGTATTCTTTAGCAAGTTGAGGTAAACTACGGAACAGCTTGATACCTTCACGGCACAGGATCTCTGCTTCTTCTACAGGACAATCCCATACCATCGAGTCATGAACTTGAAGAATCAAGTTAGCCTTGAGACCAAGTTCCGCTACTCGTTCTATGAACTTGACCATACCTAGATACATAATGTCAGATGAGGCAGACTGAACAGGATAGTTCTTTACCTGTTTGACATCAACGGATTCAATACCATTACGTACTTCTTCATCGAACGTAAGCACACGTCCAGAAGGATTACGTAAGTATCCACGTGCGGCTGCAATCTGTGCGTTCTCATCTTGCCAACGCTTCAAGCCTTGATACTTTGCATAAAATGCGTTAACAATCTCTCTCCATCTCTTTAAGCTATAGTCAGGCATACGCTGGTCTCGATAGAAACCTTCAGCGGAACCACCATAGAGAAGACGAAAGGACATTGTCTTAGCAGCTGTACGAACTTTCTTGAACTCTTTAGATCCACGTTCATACTGGCCAGCATCAAAGAATCGGATAGCATTGTCAGCATGAATGTCTAGACCTGTATCCAATTCATGAAGCATGACAGGATCTCTACTCAACTCAGCGGCTATGCGCCATTCAATCTGAGCTAAGTCAAGATTTATAATAACCCCTTGTTTGCTTTTAAAGAATGTTTTGATGGGGCTGGTACCACCTCTAGGGAAGTTTTGGCCATTCTCAAATTTTGTATACTGATCAGCTAAGTATACTTCCCACATTACTGTGGTAATTGGACTATATCATCATAAGTAGACAGTACTTAAAGAGTAAGTCTACCCAAGCTGGGCGCTGTCCTATGTCTTCATAGGCACTTAGTCTCTGCACCTTCTTCAGTATTGCATGAATATATCTGTGCTGACCAGACTTTAACAAGGCTAAGTTCCAAACCTTGTTGCATAGTTTATCACCATTGATATGGTGAACGTGCATTCCTTTTGGAACCTTTGTCATACCGTCTCTTTTGCAAACAACAACATGATGCACAAAAACTTTACTAGAGTTTCCGCGTGTTCCTGTAAACCAGCTAGGTTTATAGACTAGAGCATAGCCGTCATTGTCTATTGTAATACCACCTGTATAAAAAGGACTGTTCTTTCCTTTTCTGTTGTACATGGTGTTTAACTTACCAAGCTGGGCTCGTCTATAGTTCTTGGCCTTGCGTGCTTTTCTTTCTTCTTCTGAAAGTCTGTTATTAGCCACACGCCAAACAACATGTGCACTAGACTTTAGTTCATCAGCAATCTGCTGATATGTAAGCGCTGTGTTGATTAAGAGATGGTATGCTTGTTCATGCACTGAAGCTTGGCTCATGATTGCCCTCAGCGACATCTGTTAGGGTTTCCATGAGTTCACCCAGTTTTACAACCCCAATGGGTACTTAGGGTTGGAAGAAGAGAGTCTACCTGTACGTGTGATGCACTGGTTAAAGGAAGGATGAAGCCTATCGTCTTTACCGATGACAGCAATCAATCCTACCTCTTTCTCTTCTTTAGAACCAGCAATTGAGGACACTACTTTCATCAGCTTCTTCTGATCTCGTAGTGTTTGAAGGAAGGACTCAGAGCGTTTGTCACGAGACTTTAACAAATCAAGTGTGTTCTTATCAGTTGAAGGCAAGCCGGTCTTCTTAGACAAGCAGCCGTCTGGAACTTTAAAGCCAAGTCCCTTGATAGGAATCTCAATCTTAGTCTTACGTGTGGTGATCTTAAACTTACCGCTCTTTAGCTGACGAGCTACAAGTTCAGGAACTTCTTTCTTCAAAGAACCACCAAATAAAACAGCACTGAGTTGTGAAGCAGAGGAGGGAGTAAAGTCAATACCAGCCAACTCGACAAGCGTCTTGTCCATTGCTTTAACCTGTTCACGCGTTTGGTTACAGTAAGCAATAGCTTCTTCTTTGTCGAAGGCTGCACCAGATACTTCCATGTCAGAAAGGATCTGGGTTAGATGGAAAGAAAGTTCCGTTATCTTGCCAAGGCTTGCACGCTCAATGAGCGGGAGTTGTTTCTTGAACACGTCATGTGTAAGATGTACGTCCTGCTTGAGATAGTCTTCATGAATCTCCAACGGAATCTCATCCGTCTCGTATCCAGCTTGCCAATACATAGCCATAGCATCGAGCTTATGCCCTAAGCCATAGCGTTTGGCAACAGCATTCAAACTATACTCAAGTTTACGCTGACCATTTATGAGATAGTCAGCTACCATCGTACACCAGACTGGCTTGTCCTTGACATTCAAACCAATCCACTTCAACCAGTTCAAGTCGAACTTAATGTTGTGTCCAATCAAGAAGTCAACACTGTCAATCTCTTGTTGGATTTCAGCAAGAAGTTCTTCATGTGGTCTATCATTCGGATTGAAGAACCACACGGTTGAGGTACCATCCTGACGTTCAATACCAACAGAGCACAAGAATGAACCTACTGTCCATGGCATGTGCTTCGGTGCTTTAGAACATTCCACATCCAAAACTACGTAGCACGCTTTAGACATAAATAACTATCTCTAGCCAAGTTATGAAGACGCACATGTTCTTTCTTGGTCATTAGTTGAAGATTATACCAACGATTATCGGTACGAATACCGTTGATATGATGAACACACATACCTTTTGGTAGATATGTTAGTCCATGTTTCTTACAACATACAAGCACATGAGAGAACACGTAGTTTGGTGCACATCCAGTACCGGTCCACCATGAAGGCTTATGACTGCGATAATAACCTGAACGTGTTAAAATCGGCCCAGCTTTTCTTTTTGCTTTATTCGCGTTATAACTAACAAGTGCAGTTCTAAATCTAGATGCAAGTGCCGTTAAGAACAAGTTCTTGACACACAATACAGTAGGAGTAGTTCTCCCATGAACATCAGCAATTTCTTCATATGAAAGAAGTGTATTGGCTATATACCAATATATACTGCTGATTTCATCTTTAGATAGATACTGACTTGTAGGCATATTACTTGCTCGACTTATTCGTCGTCACAGCAGGCTCATCAAGCGAAAGAGACATAGCAGCGG
>ENA-OOWH01000867-OOWH01000867.1-human-gut-metagenome-genome-assembly--contig:-NODE-867-length-21043-cov-5.295455_pt1 | contig 21043 bp, 17 predicted proteins | sample MGYA00241576_ERZ501321 | MGnify/ENA primary metagenome ERZ501321 (study PRJEB25962, sample SAMEA2042733) | human gut metagenome | biome: human gut; feature: human-associated habitat; material: faeces... | reverse complement strand
ACTAACCGCTTCTACCCGCTCCCTTCAGAACTGAAAATGGATGATTTCCTAATCAAACTTTTCACTCCCCGAAGCGGCATCAAGGAGCTATGCGACTACCTGACCGAATTAATCAAAGACATCTCCCTTCTCTATCGGGAAGAAAGCGAGTACAACGATATCTTCAACCAACTTTACCGGGAATCCCTCTTCAAGAGCTATACCACCATCAACCGTCTCTATAGCCTGATAGAAACCGGAGAGCTGAATGTACGCACCGACACACTAAGACGCCTGGTCAGCAAAGTGCTGACCGCCTCCAACATTCCTTTCCATGGTGAACCTGCCATTGGTATGCAAGTCATGGGAGTACTGGAAACCCGTAACCTTGACTTTCGCAATATCATCCTTCTCTCTCTCAACGAAGGACAATTGCCTAAATCAGGAGGTGATTCTTCCTTTATTCCCTATAACCTCCGGAAAGCTTTCGGTATGACCACCATCGAACACAAAAATGCGGTCTATGCCTATTATTTCTACCGACTGATACAACGGGCGGAAAACATCACCTTGCTTTACAACACTTCTTCCAATGGGCTGAACCGTGGAGAAGAATCCCGTTTCATGTTACAATTGCTTGTAGAAGGGCCTCACAAGATTACCCGCGAATATCTTGAAGCCGGACAATCTCCTCAAGGTACAACAGATATCAGCATAGAGAAAACTCCGGAAGTATTCGAACGACTTCGCTGCTCTTATGACTGTTCGAATCCCCAATCGTATATACTTTCTCCTTCAGCCCTCAACGCCTATCTCGATTGCCGGCTGAAATTCTATTACCGTTATGTAGCCAGACTAAAAGCACCGGACGAAGTCAGTGCGGAAATCGACTCCGCATTGTTCGGAACCATCTTCCACCTCTCCGCCCAATTAGCTTATACAGACCTGACCGCTAACAGGAAAATAATACAAAAAGAAGAGTTGGAACGCTTGCTGCGCAACGAAGTCAAACTACAAAACTATGTTGACCTCGCTTTCAAGCAAGAGCTTTTCAAGGTTCCGGCAGACGAAAAGCCCGAATATAATGGCGTACAACTCATCAACTCCAAAGTAATCGTCTCCTATCTGAAACAACTGCTGAGGAATGACCTGCAATACGCCCCCTTCGAAATGGTCGCCATGGAAAAACCTGTTGCCGAAAAGATAACGATTCAGACCGGTCAAGGTCCGATCACCTTCCGATTGGGAGGAACCATCGATCGTATGGATGCCAAAGACACCACCCTGCGTATTGTAGACTATAAAACCGGAGGAAGCCCCAAGACGCCTGCCAACATCGAGCAACTGTTTACTCCGTCGGAAACGCGTCCCAACTATATCTTCCAGACTTTCCTGTATGCTGCCATTATGAGCCGGCAGCAGTCTCTGAAAGTAGCTCCTTCCCTTCTCTACATCCATCGGGCAGCCTCTGAAAGCTATTCGCCCGTCATTGAAATGGGAGAGCCACGCCAACCGAAGATTCCGGTCAACAACTTTGCCTTTTTTGAAGATGAATTCCGAGAACGTCTGCAAAGACTATTAAAAGAAATATTCGATGAGAATGAGCCTTTCACACAGACAGAAGATACAAAGAAATGTGCTTATTGTGATTTTAAAGCCATTTGTAAACGATAAAATGCTGAAAGAATAATTTATAACTATCAAACAAAACCTGTCCTGTTATTCTGAGCTGTCACTACTTCTCTAAAGTAATGTGCTTAGAAAACAGGACAGGTTTTTATCTTATATCGAACTTATATTAGCTTTCCAACAACGGAATCGAGAAACTGAACGTAGAACCTTCTCCTTTCTTCGAAGTGAACCAGAGCTCACCTCCGTTCTTAGTAACAAAGTCCTTACAGAGCAGCAGTCCGAGTCCTGAACCTTCTTCATTATTTGTACCGAAAGTACTGAAATGCGTATCGGTATGCAACAATTTCTTCTGATTTTCTTCATCAATACCACACCCGCTATCCTTCACGCTAACTATCGCCATGCTATCTTCTTCTCTCAGTGATACCAAGACTTCCGATCCCTCGTTACTGAACTTGATTGCATTACTTATCAAGTTACGGATAACTGTCTTAATCATATCAATATCCGCACGTACTTCCATACGATCTTCAGGTATTTCCACAGCAATGTGGATATTCTTCAGCCCGGCTACCATTGTAAAGATCTCGCTCACTCCTTCCACTACTTCTACCATATCGATATTCTGGTAAACAACTTTCAGCTTACCAATCTGACTCTTCGTCCACTTCAATAAGTTGTCGAGTAAGGAAAATACATCCTCTGTTGTCTGATTGGCCATTGTCAGCAGTTCATACATTTCAGAACCGATAGTTTCACTCGGTAAGTTCAGAATCAGCATATTGAGCACCATCTTAATAGAGCCCATAGGCGAACGCAGGTCGTGTGCAATCACAGAGTAGAGTTTATCACGTCCTATGATAGTCTTGCGCAACTCTTCTGTTTGTGCTATGATAATTCGTTTGGCTGCCACCAACGAGATCTGATGCGTTACACGAATAATCAGTTCCTCTTTATTAAACGGTTTGGAAATAAAATCGTTACCGCCCACCTGAAATCCTTTCACGATATCCGCCGTACTATTCAAAGCAGTAAGAAAGATCACTGGAATTTCGCTCATTTCTTCATCGGCCTTCATTTGCTGGGCTACTTCGAAACCGCTGATATCCGGCATCATCACATCCAGCAACACAAGATCAGGTTTTTCTTTCTTCACCTGCTCCAAAGCCTGAGTTCCATTGCCTGCTGTTACAATATTGAACTTCTCATTGGTCAGAAGCACCTTCAGCAGAAGGACATTTGAAATTACGTCGTCCACAATAAGGACCTTATATTCGGAAGGATTAATTTCCACATTCATATCATTCTATTTTTTATGTTACATCAGACATTTTTTAAATACTCAATCATACGCTTCAGCCCATCTTCCAGCTCGACGGTAGGCTGCCATCCCAGTTTCTCTTTTGCCAGTTTTATATCCGGCTGACGCTGTTTCGGATCATCGGTCGGCAGAGGTTTAAAAACTATCTTCGAAGTAGAGCCAGTCATCCGGATCACTCTTTCCGCCAATTCAAGAACCGGAAACTCATTCGGATTTCCAATATTTATCGGACCCGTAAAGTCATCCTCCGTATCCATCATCCGCACCATTCCTTCTATCAGGTCATCGATATACTGAAAACTGCGTGTCTGTTTCCCATCACCATATATCGTGATATCTTCATTATTCAGCGCCTGTATGATAAAGTTTGAGACCACACGACCATCATTAGGAAGCATTCTCGGACCATAAGTATTAAAGATACGAATGATCTTGATGCGAGTCTGATTCTGGCGGTAGTAATCCATAAACAAGGTTTCAGCACATCTCTTTCCTTCATCATAACATGAGCGATAACCTACCGGATTCACATTTCCCCAATAGCTTTCCGGCTGAGGATGAATAATTGGATCACCATACACTTCGCTAGTGGAGGCTTGCAGTATTTTGGCATCCAGTCTCATCGCCAGTCCGAGCATATTGATAGCCCCCATCACAGATGTTTTGGCAGTTTGAATCGGATCATGTTGGTAATGAATGGGTGACGCCGGACAAGCCAGATTGTAAATTTCATCCACTTCGGCAGAATAAGGATAAGTAACGTCGTGTCTTACAACTTCAAAATGATGATTTCCCATCAAATGCTTTATATTGTCCTTAGAACCTGTAAAGAAGTTATCCAAACATATAACGTCGTGTCCCTCATTTACAAGTCGAGTACAAAGATGCGAGCCTATAAATCCAGCCCCGCCACTTACCAATATTCTTTTCATCTTCTAATTTTAACTATTGTTTTTCAGAGAAGAGAACTTCCCCGTCTTGTTTATAGAGGCAAATGTAAACGATTTGCTCATAATATACAATTTTAAAGGTGGATATTTTTTAAGAAAAGCAAAAATAAAATAGTTTCAGTTTCCGAAACAACTTTCCTGTGTCAAGTGTTATTAATAGAAACAAACCACTAATTCAATAGGATTATGATAATGAATGAACTTAATACAAACCTGATAGAAGCGGCCAAAGAAAAGTTCCCTGCAAAAGGACAATTGGCAAATATATTAATGGATACCCTTTATATGGGTAAGGAAGCTATCTACCGGAGGCTGCGTGGCGAAGTCCCCTTTACATTTCAGGAAGCAGCCATTATTTCAAAAGAACTGGGGATATCCCTGGACAGAATTGCCGGAGTTAGCTTCAGCAACAATGCAATGTTCGATATCAATGTAGTAGATCATGGCAACCCCTTCGAAACTTACTATGATTTCCTCAACAAGCACGTCAAGTTATTCCATACGCTGCGGGAAGATCCGAATGCCTCATTAGGTACAGCCTCCAATGTAATTCCGCAGACACTATATCTGAAGCACGAACTTCTGGCCAAGTTCCGTTTCTTCAAGTGGATGTATCAGAATGAACATATTAAGTGCAAACATTTCGAAGAACTGGAGATTCCTCAAAAGATAATCAATGTCCAGCAAGATTTTGCGAAACTTTCGCATCATATTCATTCTACCGATTACATTTGGGACAGCATGGTTTTTCTTCATCTTATCAATGATATACAGTATTTTTCCGACATACATCTCATTTCAGACGAAATGAAGCAAAATCTGAAAGAAGAATTGCTGATACTTACAGATGAGTTGGAAAGGCTTGCTATAAAAGGAAAGACAGACTTTGGTAATGATGTGCATATTTATGTGTCACAAATCAACTTCGAGGCGACTTACAGTTATCTCGAGACAAGTACACTACAACTTAGTCTGATACGTGTTTATTCCATTAATTCACTCACTACACAGGACGTTCAGATGTTTCAAAGTCTGAAAGAATGGATTCAGTCATTAAAGAAATTCTCTACACTCATCTCAGAAAGTGGTGAGATGCAACGCATCCAATTCTTTAATCAACAGCGCGAAATCATTGATGCTCTATAGAGTTCTTCCTAATTTCGATAATCGAAACTAACTGAATTTTATAATTCCAAATCATGAAAGTAGACAAGCTTATTGCCTACTTTTTTCCATTATACGTTCTTTTTCTATCTCTATTCTATCAAATGAGAAAAAGCTCTTACTCTTCAGAACTGTTTTCCCACACAAAACTCTCGTTTACATGCCGTAATTTTGCATAGAATGTATCACATAAAGTATTAACGTATATAAAAGAGAACAAACAATGAAAAATGGTATTGTAAACGAGTTGATTACTGCAATGAAAGAACGGATCCCCAAAGGACAAAATCTTGCCAATTCTCTGGCAGACATTTTGTATATGGGTAAAGAAGCCGTCTATCGCAGACTACGGGGTGAAGTAGCTTTTACTATCGACGAAGTAGCCCTTCTGTCTAAAAAACTGGGGATTTCTATTGATCAGATTATAGGTAACCACCTTTCCAATAGAGTTACTTTTGATATGAACCTGCTGCATTCGCCCAACACTTTAGAAAGTTATTATGAGATTATCAGCCGTTATCAGCAGATATTCGATTATGTGAAAGGAGACGATACGACGGAAGTATATACAGCTTCCAATCTTCTTCCCTTCACTCTTTATTCATCTTACGAATACATGTCTAAGTTCCGCCTTTGCCGATGGATTTATCAGAACGGGCAAATGAAAACACCGAACTCACTGGCAGAGATGCAGGTAGAAGACAGAATCGTGAAAGCGCATAATAAGCTGAGTGAAAGTGTAAAGCAATGTCGGAAGACCTATTTTATCTGGGATAGCAACATCTTTCTTTCCTTTGTCAAAGAGATCAAGTATTTCGCAAGTCTGAATCTGATTACGGAAGACGACGTGGCACACCTGAAAGATGAACTCTACCAATTGCTTTCAGTCATGGAGACACTATCTGTTAAGGGAGAATTCAGTGAGGGGCGAAAAGTCTCTTTCTATCTCTCAAACATTGATTTCGAAGCGACTTACACCTACATAGAGAAACAAGACTACCAAGTCAGTTTGCTCCGGGTGTATTCCATCAATTCGATGGATTCGCAAAGTCCGCAAATCTGTCAGATACAGCGGAACTGGATTCAATCATTGAAACGACATTCCACACTAATTTCAGAAAGTGGAGAAGCCCAGCGTATCGAGTTCCTGCAAAAGCAACGTACAGTGATTGATACTCTCTAAAGTACAAACAGCCCGGATCATTATCGACCCGGGCTGTTCTCCCTTCAGGATATTACTATTTATCCTGTCCCACTAATAATAGTTCCCCACTATTCTTAGATCATTCTATTGATTCTCTTCCTGAATGCGATGCACCCATCCATTGACAACAATCTGTACAGCAAGCCATGATTCAGACAAGAAAAAGATTATATGATAGTTGCTCTGTCGATCCAGATATTCTTGTGTGCTCAGATTTTTACCCTCCGCATTGGTCATAGCAAGATAATCAATCAGATTTATATCGAACACTCTCTTTCCGGATGCTTTTTCAGTAAGCACCAAACGAGTTTTCCGGTCTTCCATCAGCCTCATTGTATTCATGTCTACATAGGCAGTCGCAGGATCCTTCTGTTCCATATAGTAAGGTCGGAAACTCAACACATCATCATCCAGTAATGAATTATCATGTCCCAGATGTCCATTAGATTCTATAATCTCATAGTCATAGTCATTCATATCCAGTGTCCAGCTGCCTGTATAAGACTGGAAGCCAAATCGTACGATTTTTGTATCTCTGATCAGATTTATCGTCTCAGTCTGGTGGACGGTCCCATCGAAGTTGACATTGATGACTTCACCATACCAGAGCGTTTCCATCCTTTTATTGATGATGAGAGAGGCTTCACGTTTTAGTTTCAATTTTAAATCCGTAAGAGTAGAGACACCAGGTGTCAATGAAGTGATATCATATGAATCACGTGCACCGGCCCATGCCATAAACTGATATTGTCCGACAGGAAGTTCAACTTCCATCAGATAATTGCCGGTAGACAATGCACTTCCCTCTTCAGCTTGTTTAAACAGATATTTCCCATTCTTATCAAATACATAAAGTTCTACTTTATCTACCTGAGCATGAAACGCATCCGCAAACTCCATGTTATAGTCATACTTGAACTTCACTGACAAGCGGCATTCCGGCAGGTCTTCATTAAAGCTGTCGCATGAAGCTACTATCCCGGAACTCATCAACAGAATACCTAAGGCAACGTAACATATAAGGCTTTTTAGATTCATATTTTCCTTTTTTTCAATTATATATAGAGGAAAAGAAATAATCTCTTTTCTCGTTATTTCCTAATTCAGAGGATAGAATACTTTATTGATTCCATCAAAAGTAATATCCCGAAATTTTAAAAAGTTTTCGGCAACTTTGAAAATATTGGGAGTAAAGTTGTGGGAGAGTTTCTCCCACAACTTTTATTTGAAAAATCTATTTCTATTACTAATTCCGAATTACATAATTTCCTCTTGAGTATACCAAGTCCAAGGATTAGGTATAATTTCAATAGACAACCAGCCTTCGTCACTCTCATCCGGCGTTCCTTCGTCCGGATCCGGAATAGCCGGATATCCTGGATTGTTAAACTTCTTAACATTGATATCGTAAACAGAGTTACGAACAACTCCAAATTCACCTAATTCATTTGTTACAGCACTGGTATCATCATGTTTGATCATAATTTTGTAGTAACTTACAGCACCTACATAATAAGTAAGACCTGTTACAGTTATAGCTCTGTCTTTAGCTGCAACATTTCCTACATTAGCTTTTGTTGCTTTAAAATCGTCAACAAGACTGGTAATAGCTGCAGCATCAGCTGTAGCAGGAAGGCTAATTTCACCTACACCAACAGCAGCTAAATATCTATTATACGCAGTAGTACGAGCAGTCGGGAAGGTAGTAGGCTCTTTATCAGCATATTTAGCTTTCAATTCTGCCTCAATCCACTCCATTAATGTAGCAAAAGTATAGAAGCCACCATTGATTAACATCCAGTCACCGACAAGTTTCGGATCTGTTTCCTGAGCTGTAGATGGAGTACCATCATTTGGCGCAGGTCTGCCATATTCAGACGGAATGAATTTAGCCTTCAACAGTACATGTGTAGTATAAGCATGTACATTATGAGTTGCAGTCTGCGTATTTTCAAGACAATATTCAGCAACTTTATTCACCGTAGTTGTAGGATCATTCCAAATTGAAGGAGCTGAAGTACTGGTATAAGCATTATAGTTAGCCAAAGCTTGAGTACTATAGTTAGGGTCAACTCTGTATGAACCGATCTTATACTGGTCAAACGGAGTAATACATGTACCACGAGCACCTAAAGGTTTATTAGCAGGAGTCTCATTCCAAGTCAACGTTCTCTTAGATACAGGGAAGAATGTCTTGTTAGTAGCATTCAACACCCATCCCGCATCCGAAATAGTTGCCTTTGCATCAGAATCAGCAGTAACATATACACGAACTTTTGATACAACACGGTCAATTCTGATAGATATTGGATTATTAGTAGCTGCTGTCTCAGTTGCATAAAGAGCCAAATCGACAGGAGCACCAAATGTTCCTGAAGCTTCATCTTCATCTGAAGGTTCTAACGAACCTTTGGCGTTAGACATCATAAATTTACCAGCAGTTGTCATAGAAGCCGAAGTATCGTCAAGAGCTGCATTTACTGTTGCATAAGTCGTTCCAACAGGCCATTTTTGATCTGTCTCACTAGCAGTCTTTGCTTCAAATTTAGGAGATGGATTCGCAATAATCAATATTCGTTTAGAAGTTGCAGGGACTTTAAAAGCCTTACCTGCAGCCCCACTAGGAATACCATTGGCATCAAGACCAGCTTCGTCATTATCCAATGTCAAGTCAGCAGTTACAGTTGCAGCATCCTCATTCGCATTTGCCGTAAAGAATATGGCACGCACTGTAGTGATTTTTGATTCGTCCTCTGTTGCAGCTTCCTGATTCGGGTTATGCAATCCACGAGTTTGTACCGGAGTCTTTACAGCTAATGCCACCCATGCGTCTCCTGTCGGGTCTGTCACCAATTGATTATCATCACCTGGATTCCCAGTCGGCACTAAATCTTCGTTACTACAAGCAGCAAAAGCCACAGCAGCAAAAGCTAACATAAGAAAATTCTTCTTTTTCATTGTTTTTACAAATTAATAAAAGCGTTTGTAACTAGTTTATTTATCTCTATTTTCTTTTCTATTTCAGCTGCATTCGTTTTTTTCTTAGCCAGTTCCTCCAAATTCTGTCCGGCAGCTTGCAGACCCGATTTGGCTGCGGCTTTCAAATATTCTTCCGCATGTTCATACTCTCCTTTTAATAACATTAATACACCCATAGCATTGCTATACTCAGGCAGCTGCTTATTGACATTTACCATATTCAGATAGCGTTCCGCAGATACCAAGTCATTACGCGAAAGAGCAGCAGCGGCAGCATTAATACTGGCGATCTCATCCTTCGGATACATCCGGACCGCAGTCTCGAACACATCGATGAATTCCTGAGAACCCTTCGGATAGCTGTTGGCAACCATAAACATTTCATTCAGGCTCAGATTCTGAGGACGTGTCTTTATGATCTCTTTCGCTTCGTCCAGATTAAAGTTCTTAATCTCATAATTCACCTTACAAATAGCCACACGAAGACTTGGGAATATATATTTCAACATATATCGATAAGGTACTCCGCCACGAAGCTGCATCAACTTAGCTTCCCTACCTTTTTCAACAGGGATATCATTGATAATATTCAGCGCTTCATCTTTATATTCAAAATCAATCGTATCCAGCGCCTTCACCAGTCCATCCCAGTTTTCACCACCAAAGATGATAAAATACTGATTTCTCGAGAAATCGTATCTGGATGCCAGATAATCACGTAGCGCCATCGCACGTCCTTCGGACAGACGTTTGTTATTTGCCAATGATCCTTCAGGTGAAGCATAGCCTACAATATCCAATTTGTTTACCTTGATACTAGGATCAGACTTCAATTCATCAATCATCGCACGGATCTTAGCCAGCTCCTTCGGGTTATTCATATATTCCGGACGAATATTAATCTTGTTCACCTCGAAGTCGAGGAAACATTCCGCCTGTATATCACGGCTCTTCACTTCTTCCGCTTTAGGCTGCAAATAGGCAAAGAAAGGTGTTACCACGTAAGGTACTAATATACGTTCCAGTTCAATATCCCCAAGTGGTTCCACATCCATCAGCTGAATTTCACCGCAGCCGCATTCGTCGCGCTGTACGTCCACCCGGGCATCGTCCATCCACGATTCGTAAGGCAATATATATCTGTATCGAATCGTATCATTTCTTTTCTTGCTACCCTTTTCCACCACATAAGGTTTTTCGTAGCTATCCTTCTCCTTCGCACTCATCAATGAAAGCCAGCGTTCATACGCCAGGTATTCATTATGTCCCTTGATGGATACTTTCGGAAGATTGTAAGTATGTGCAGGAGCAACCAGTTGCGGAATAAAATCCACTCCGTGTGCCGATTTGACCTTTACATCCTCCAGAACGAAGTCAATATTTATATAAACCGATTTACCGCGCTGTTCCAACTGTACCGGTACTACAGAGATAACCCCGTCATAAGAGCGTGTCTGGGCAACTGCCGAATTTATATTCTGACATAAGATAGCCAATACACACACGATGAATTGTATACTTCTGTTCATCATTCTATTCTACTTTATTTAATTACGTAAATAAGTGACACACTCGCTTTGGTGGGACCGAAATAGTTTTTACTGCTGTCTTTCAGTTTGGTACCACACGCCCTGCACGGATATTTGTCATATACAATATGTGCATACCCCACTCCTACCGATGCTTCGATGCTCCAGCGTTTCTTCAGAATCCATGAATGACCGACGGAAACACCCCCGCCATACAGATATCCCTGATAGCGGCTGTTCTGCATATTCTCACTAATAAACGACCAGTCCGGGAACCCACCGACATTGAAGTCCGCATAATGTCCATGCACTCCGATGAACGTACGTCCTCTCACAAAACCAGTAGCGGACTTCCGGCTGTATTCCCCAATGGCGCAGACGTCTTCCGTTGTCCGGCTTCCAGGGATTATAGTTCACCGGAACGTCCAGCGTCCACTTACGTGCCAGTCCGAATTCCAGCCCGAGATTCATGGTAGTCGTAGCGTCATATAGAAGGTTGCTTTTAAGCGCAACTTTCTGAGCTTTACTCTCGATAAAACATCCGAGCACCAATACTATGAGTATACTAACTTTCTTCATTTATCTTACGTTTATTAATTACCCTTTTGAGTGATATCAATTTTGATACGCTTCACCGTACTTTCACCTGTATATAAACTACCGGGCATAATTGTTGTCAGATACACGATACCGTTTCTCGTTGTTGAAGCCGTATTAGGCATTATTTTAATATAGATATGCCCGTCTTCCACTATGATTTTATCCGTATCATTTCTGTCCACCATCGAAGATGGCAGTAATTTTATCCATTCCTTAGGATTGTCAGTACCATCTTCCACCTCCCCGGTAAGGCAATGATAATCCACCTCACCAGTCGTCGGAAACGGATAACTATTGGCAGGCATGTATTTAAGTATGGTACCGCCGGCATCAATAGCCGCTCTTCGTCTGATATGAACCTGTTTTTCCAAATTTCCAAGTTTTAATGTTATATATGCATTCACTTTATCTCTTCCCTCAAAACTCTGCCCCACTTCACTATACATCAGCCAGCTTTGTATCAATACACTGACCGGAGTGACACGTGGAGAAGTGCTTGCTACTATAGGCAATTTTCCGTCAGCGGGACTGCTTAGCGCAAACGAATTATCAGCTTCGGCCATATTGTCGGTTATTGTACGCGCATCCGGAAAAGCTTTTTCACAATCCGTTATCACTTTAAAAGCCTCATAAGTACTCGCATCATCCGGAGAATAAGCTATAAAGACAGAATTACTCACACCCAGATAATAATCATTGTTAGCTATAATCTCATAAGAATTACTGTCGTCCACTGTAATTTCAAAATCCAGATCCGTATTCGACGGTTTAGAAAGCTTTGCATCCGCTACGGTATCATACCCCCGTCCATGCACTTTCTTTATTGTAAAAGTATACGCATGATTCCGATATATATTCATATAGTTCAGATCCTTATCTACTATCGCCATTTTGTAATAATAGCTTTTAGTTTCATAAATTCCCTGAATGATCAGATATGTACTATAAGTCTGGGTATTGGTTTCATAGATATAAATAGGACTGTTTTCGGTACTTTGTTTATTGGTTATCGTTTCTGCTGACACCAAAGGCAACGAGCATGAAGCATCGTATTGATAATTCGTCAAATTACCAGCATTGCCCATAATAGAAGCAGGAATAAGGTTATGCAACTGCCCCTGTCGCGGAACGTTTGCCACAGCAGACACTCCTTCCAGTTCAAAGTTCGATGCTTCATTAACAACCACGATTTTGGCAACCGCCCGAAGAAGCATCAACGAACTCCCGTCACTCTTTTCTATCTTCGTTGTATTATCCACCTTATCTACTTCCAGCAAATAACTCATCGGTATCGTCTCATCCACACCGCTGAACGGGATGCGGGCAGGAGAAGTACTTGCCGGCTCCGTCAGCAAGTTCGTACATGCAGTAGCCAGGGTAGTTGTTCCCTCAATCAACTTCTCAGTAAGTTGTGACTCATTGAAAACATATCCCGTAGAAGCATTTCCGTAATAAAACTGAGCCATCGGATTAGCTAATATCAGCAACTGGTACTTACTTCCATCAGTCCGCTTAGTTAAAAGGACATATCGCTTTCCTGCAAACTCGAAGGCCTGCACAGCTTCTACAAAAATAGCCCCTGTGCCACTCCCTCTGAACACGAGTACCCAGGGAGTCATTTCGACCGTATTTTCATCCCCTAGTGCCCTGGTCGAAGGCAGGCGGTATGAATTCGCCCGTGCAAAAATCTCAAGCCGTACCTTGTCTTCCGAAATATCTCCCGGATCATCCGGCTCTCCCGTCAACAATGTTTCATGCTCACAGGCGGATATCAGTAAGATGATCACCAGACCAAATATCTTCATTATATATTTCATCATTTTCTTCATCTTTTCACGCAACGTATTGATAATTAACCTCCTGTATCATCGGAATTAATTGTTCGGACAAGGAATAGCGTTCTGAATACACAATATCATTCAGATTATCATAAGCAGTAATATAATTCAATTGGTTTATTACGGGAATATAATACGGTTCATTGGCAAAAAATACAAAATCATACGTTTCCGGATTGACTAGATGTGTACAGCTCTGAACATCTATTCCTCTGATCGAAATAAACGTCCCTTTGGCAGTAGTATTATTAGTGAAAGTATCATCCATACAAGATAATATAGCTACTAATAATAAAAGGTTGAACAACCCAATATTCACTTTAAATCCCTCTAATCTCATTAAACATTCGTATTTACCTGACATTGGTACTTAGTCAAGCCTTAATCTGTAATCAGTCAAAATCTCATAATGCAAATGTCGGGATATTGCATGACTCTGCGAATTTCATTCATTTCTCATACAGACAATGAAAGTTATCTTATATGGCTAATAAAGAGGTCGTCCGAATGGAATATTGCGAAATCTAAAAATAAGGAGTAGTAAAACAGGCATTTTGCACTATTAGAATAAAAAAAAGACAAAAGTTTCAGCATTCGAAACTTTTAGTGTGAATTAATATAAATAAATTCCATAATAAAACAAGCCCCCGGATAATCTCATCCGAGGGCTATGTTATATACTATGATACAGGTGAAAAATCAGAGTGTTTTACGTTCTGTCTCCGTAGGTGCCACCTCATCCGGGATACTAAACTCCCGGTTGGCAAACAAATCCGCCAGTCCCGAAATCTGCTTCAAACGCAGCAGTTCATCCCGATCCATTCCGATATTTTTCATAATCCACTGGTCGGACATGCCGGCTCTGTCCAATTCTGCTACAATGTTACACATCAGCTCAATATTATGCATCCCACGGGCACGGTTGTGCCGGATGGTAGAGCTCATACGATTGGACAAATCCTTATCGATCACCACAATCGGAAGCAATCCGTTCTCACGCTTATAAATCCGTTTCGATGTCTTCAATACCGTATATCGGTGATAACCATCTACGAGGATATAATTATCTTCCTCTTTATTGTAATAACATACACAAGGCATTGTAAAACCGTCTTCCCAGATCGAAAGCTCCAGTAACTTCATTTCGGGAGGAGCTACGACATTCGGGTTATAATCGTTCGCTAATACTTTTTCTACGGGCACTGCTTTCACCTCGTAGACCGGACTTTTATCTACACTCATGATACTATGATTCTATATTGTTCCATAACTTGACTTCTCTTACTCATCTCCTCTTTGGTCGGCGAGAATCCCATGTATTTGCAGGCATGGTCATTCTTGAGGATACAGATACACATACGCTTGTAAGTCGGTATTTCCCTAAATTCCGGAATATCGATATCATCCTGATATTCCATGCGCACCGGCTTCTTGTATGTCTTATAGTTGCTATTGTCCATCACGATAATCGGCACTTTGGCATCAATCAGTTTCTGAATGGTGGAATCACTCAGACAGCCTCCTTTGGTTCGCCAAAAATGTACACTGACAGACAGTTTACGCAGATACCCCTTTCGGGCCCGTTCCGGCAAGGTAGAAAGCAGGAAGTACATAAACTCCCTCCAGGTGTACCCTTCCGGAAGTTTCACCATCTGCCATCCCATAGCGTGCGTACCGCCATACATACCGGTGAAGTTCACGCCATTCACCCGTCCTATCATCTTCCCCCAGGTGTTAGGGTCAAGCACCCGGTAGAGCGCCAGACTCTCCTGCGCTTCATTGATGAACGGGCTTGCTACCCGTTGACGTTCCAGATTGACTCCGGCACGATAATACAGGTCATACAGTACATTATAGTCCCACTGGAATTTTCCGTTTGCCGTCCACACATCCGTCGTCTTCCAGTCGAAGATGGGATAGGCATTATAGATGTCATTTCCGACCTTTGAAGTCCATCTATACTTATGATACATCTGGAATTTGCGGCTCATATAGATACATCGCCAGCGGTTAAAACTTTCCTGCGTACGGATACCGATCAGACAGCAGGTGCGTACCGCATCCTTTTTCTGATGGAGCCACTGCGCAAAACGCATCTGAAATTCATAATCCCACATGGTCGTATTGTAAAAAGGAAAATCCTCCTTCTTCATGGCCTTCTTAGGCATGGAGCGTACCCAGATATCTTTCTTGTTATCCTCCCAGGGCCGCCAGAAGGACTGGTACATAGATGTACACGTAGATACCCGGAAAGGCACGCACACACGGTATACATCCAGGATGTCCTTGTTCGCCTCCAGTATCCTGTCCACATAGTCGATGGTCATCTTGTATTGAATCTCATAGTCCATGTGAAACACTCCCAAACGTATTTTCAGATTATTCCGCCTGATGTAGTCGATACACATATTCAGCAGAACCCCACTATCCTTTCCTCCCGAGAAAGATACATAAATATTATCAAACTCGTTAAATATTACTTTCAGTCGCTCTTGTGCTAATTCATATACATTTTTTGTTCCTGTGATTGTTTTTTTTCCCATAATTCATCTGTTCATTTTTACATAGCGTGTCCACTTCTTGTCCATAGATGCAAACTCGAATTTCTCAAAAGTTTCCTGATCTTGTATCAGCGTGACAGAGTTAAGCGTCCAACCCGCAGGTATAAATGCCGTGACTACAGAAGATAGCAGAAGCGACAAGATCTCTTTTCGTTTCTCGTCCACCGCAGCTACATAATAATTATTAATGACAGCCTTTTTCCCGCTTTTCTGTTCAACCGGAATAAAGCCTATCACATCTCTGTTATCAATCGCAATGTACCAAACAAAATCTTCGCTTGTCTTGAACGGATAGTTATTATTTGCACGTATTACATCCGGATCCATTACTAGAGGCGCCAAAAGCTGATATAAATGTTTGTCTTTTCCTTTTAATTGTATTACCTGTATCATAGCATTCAAAAATAGACAGACAAAAATAGGTAAAATTTCCTCGTTTCAGCACAAAGCATGCGTAAAAAATTTATTTTTTAGCAATTCCCTCTCTTGTTTCATAATTATTTCCAATTCTCCCACCATCTGATGAGTGCATTAATCCAATCGTATTTTTATGTTCCGACAGCCGATTACTTTATACAAAGCAATATGGTTTCTTCCTTGTCCCTGCAATATTTTCTCAATCCTTCTTCCCCTTTCCAGTAAAGTCTCTTCATTATTTTCCACATGAAACTTTTTATTATACCTATTTCCATTATACTTATAAAAAACAATCCCTTTTTGCTTCCGGAAACGGAAACAAAGACTATTTTTTTCAATTGGGTATAGCCGTAACAGATCGGTAATTCTCTTCACGATTCTATCAAGAAAATTTCGTTACATCACTTGTACCGACCTCAATACAGATCTCAACGATATAGCAGTACGTATGTATCCAACTAACGAAACGGCAAACCTGAATAGCATCAATTATCTGCTGAATGGTATCCAGAAACAGACTTTTCACGACTCAGCACACCATATCTACAGTTGGGAAATTGCCGTTTACGATTCAGTAAAAAAAACCGGAAGAAAATAAAATCGGCGCACTATCTTTGAACCAAAGAAAAGAAAAAGTATAACTCAAAAAGTACAATTATGAAAAAGTTATCAATCTTATCAATGTTGCTATTATTCATTAGCATGGGAAACATTCAGGCACAAACTGTCAAAGAAGAATCCCGCAAACAAAAAAAAGCTGAACAAGAATTACTCGACCAAATGTTTTTCGATGAAGCTAAACAAGCTATAGAAATGAAAAACTTCATTTTGGAAGCAGATCATGTTATGTTTAAATATGGTACCACAGCTTTCGTTTCTCCCAATACAAATTTTGTAGCGGTAAAAGGTAATAAAGCTGTGGTTCAGGTAGCCTTCAATATTCCGATCAGCGGTCCCAACGGTCTAGGCGGCATTACTGTCAACGGGAATATATCCGGATATAAGCAGACTACCGACAAAAAAGGTAATATATCCGTTTCGATGAACGTAATGGGAGTCGGAATATCAGCACAGGTGAACATCCGCTTGAATAAAGGAAGTAATAACGCATCGGTAGACATAAGTCCGAACTTCAATTCAAACAACTTTTCATTAACAGGAAGTTTACTCCCAATGGCTAAGGCCAATGTATTCAAAGGCAATTCACTCTAAGGTAAAAAATGTGTGTTTAGTAAATAAACAAGTTAAAATATTTTAGCTGACTATAGGCATTAAATTAAAAACAACTATGGTTTAACACTTAAAAGAAAGAATATGAAAAAGTATCTGTTTATAGGATTAATGGCAGTACTTGCCACTTCGTGTGAAAAAGATCCGGATTTAAGTAAGCTTGACAATAATTTCACAGTTTACACCAATTATGACAGCAAAACTAATTTCAATGATTTCAAAACTTATTGTTTGCCCGATAGTATTCTACTGATAGGACAGGGAATGAAGGCGGAGTATTGGAAGGATGAGAATGCACAAGAAATTATTAAGCAGGTTGCTGATGAGATGGATACCCGTGGTTATACAAGGGTTAAAGTGATTAAGAATGCTAACATTGGGTTACAGCTCTCTTTCACGCGCCAAACAACCCAAATAATAGGAACCGGCGGATGGTATGGAGGCGGATGGTATAACGGCTGGTGGGGACCCGGTTATTGGGGACCATATTGGAACGACTGGTATTATCCGTATCCTGTAACTTATAGTTATAATACAGGAACATTGATAATGGAAATGGTAAATTTGACAGACCATCCCGAGGATACAAGTCAGAAAGTAAAGTTACCGGTAATCTGGCATTCATACGCAACCGGACTATTATTTGAGAATTCCAAATATAACATGCAACTAACGTTGGATGCGGTCAATCAAGCGTTTGACCAATCTCCTTATATCAAGAAATCCTAAAAAGCAAAATTATGAAAACAATAAAATTTATTCCGAAGAAAAAGTATATTCTGGCATTCATGATATCGGGCCTGTTTTATTTCAGTAGTTATGCACAGGATATCAGCGATAGATTGCATTTTAATGTAGACTGGCAGATGAATGCTCCTCTCAATACGAATTTTGCCGATAAAATCAGTGGTTGGGGTATGAACCTGGAAGGAGGTTATTTCCTTACTCCACACTGGAGCCTGGGGGCTTTCCTTGATTTCCATACAAATCATAAATATGTTCCGCGTCAAACCATAACTGAAGGTACTGCTTCGTTGACTACTGACCGACAAGAGTCGGCTTTCCAGCTACCATTCGGGCTTGCCGCTTCATACCGATTTATCAGCAATGGATGCCTGAAACCTTATGTTGGCACCAAGATAGGAACCATGTATGCCCAAAATACAACATATCTGAATACTATAAGTCTGACAGATAAACCCTGGGGGTTCTATGTCTCTCCAGAAATTGGAGTGAACATTTATCCGTTTTTCCAAAGCCGATTTGGTTTCCATCTGGCTGCATATTATAGTTATGCCACCAACAAAAGCGAGTTGCTGACCGGTTGTCAGGATGGAAATAATAATATTGGATTCCGCTTAGGTGTTTGTTTCTGACATGATCTAGATTCTCTCAAAAAGACAAGAGGAAGTACAAAATGTTATAGTTACTTTTGGCGACCTCTTGTTTTTTTGTTAAATTTGTAATATATAAAGTCTACGTTCAATATGCGGCAAAAGTTCAATTATCTGTTTATTGGTTTGCTATTCTCAGGATTGGCATTTTTCTCATATCTGTTTCTCTTGCTTTATTCCGACTTCACCCCGCAACATCTGGAAGTACTGATTTCTTTCAAGTCATTTATCCTGATACTTGCCGCCTTTAATCTAGTCGGTTTCGGAGTATTAATGATCCACAACTGGCAAAAGCGAAGCTTTCAGTTTCTGGTCAAACGAAAAGAGCGATTGATTATCGATTGCATTCTGACGGCAATTATTCTGTTTTTAATGAATTATCTGGTCTTGTCAATAGTCAAAGCCATATTTGAGGTTCCTACACCATTTACTCTGAAAGGGTCCGGGCTGAGAATGATAGCCTTAGTCTGGCTGGTAGAAATGGTAATAACCAACCTTACTTTGACTATCAATTTTTACAGGCAGCTAGTTCTTCTGCACGAAAGAACGGAACAAGTCGAAGAGAATTCCATTAAGGCACAGTATGCAGCTTTGCAAAATCAGCTGAATCCTCATTTTCTCTTCAACAGTCTCAATACACTTATATCCGAAATAGAGTATGCTCCCAAAAACGCAATTCTATTTACCCAACGTTTGTCTGATGTATACCGATATATATTACAAAGCCAGCAACAGCGTCTGGTTACTATAGAATCCGAACTCTCTTTCATCGACTCTTATATTTTTCTTCATAAAGTCCGTTTAGGAGACTGCATCCGGATAGAGAATAGAATAGAAGCTGATAATTATGATTTGAAACTCCCCTCATTAACCCTGCAGCTATTGGTAGAAAATGTCATTAAGCATAATATAATTAATATGGATATGCCAATGAATATTTTGATCGATTATGATTCTGAGAATGGAAGAATATTGGTAACCAACAAAATCAGGATAAAGCCCAATGTGGTCAGCACCGGCATGGGATTAAAGAATCTTTCAGCCCGTTACCTCCTGATATGCAATCAGGATATTACCATAGAAAACAATACGAATTATTTTACCGTTAAAATCCCAGTACTGAATGAATAAAATTACAGCAGTCATTATTGAAGACGAAATTCCGGCCGCCCGTCGGTTAAACAATACATTAAATGAGTTACGCCCCGAATGGCAAATTACAGTATTACCCGGTAGTGTAAAGAAGAGTGTAGAATGGTTTGCGGAAAATCCCCATCCGGATCTTGTTTTTCTCGACATACAATTGACAGACGGCATTTCATTCACATTCATCGAACAGGCACAACCAGAAAGTACTATCATTTTCACCACTGCGTATGATGAATATGCCATTCGGGCATTTACAGTCAACAGTATCGATTATTTACTTAAGCCGATTGATAACATCCGACTGGAAGAAGCAATTGTAAAGTTCGAACATCTGACTACCAAATACCTGAATCAGGGGCAAAAGCCAATTGACTTAATGGAAATTTTACAAAACATCACCCAACCGGGAAAGAAATACCGTACCCGTTTCCTAATCTCAGGCGATGACAAACTTTTTACCTTACAAGTGGAAGACATTGCTTATTTTTATTCAGAAAATAAAGTAACCTTTGCCGTAACCAAGCAAAATAGAGAATTTATCATTGACCTTTCTTTGGACAAGCTTATGGAACAACTCGATCCGGATGTTTTTTTCCGAAGCAATCGGCAAACAGTAGTTAGCATCAATGCCATCGTAAAGGTTGAGTCATATTTTCTGGGAAAAGCAATCTTACATGTAAAGCCGCCTTTTAAAGATAAGATAATTGTCAGCCGTGACAAAATAGCTCCTTTAAAACTTTGGCTAAATTATTAAATTTTAGCAGAGTTAATTCTGCATGTCTCAATATTCATATTCCCAATCAATTGCTTTTTCACTCAGTAAGATTAATAAGAAAAGCTCCGATCCCGTTAAGAACCAGAGCTTTTCCTAATTATAAAAATCAAAAGAAGCGGTGCGTACGGTACTTTAACCTACAATTTTACAAAATATCATAAACTTGCAACTATCTACTAGTAAACAGCTTATTATGATTGGTATATATCGTAAAATATCACCTAAAATCTTTTGCTATCTCAATAATTGGGTGTATATTTGGGTGCTAATTTAATTACACCCGAATATGAATATCAAGAGAAACATCATCTTTTCTTTGGA
>ENA-OOWH01000834-OOWH01000834.1-human-gut-metagenome-genome-assembly--contig:-NODE-834-length-21945-cov-2.865646_pt1 | contig 21945 bp, 13 predicted proteins | sample MGYA00241576_ERZ501321 | MGnify/ENA primary metagenome ERZ501321 (study PRJEB25962, sample SAMEA2042733) | human gut metagenome | biome: human gut; feature: human-associated habitat; material: faeces... | reverse complement strand
TCATATGATTTATCGAACTATACAAACATTTACTTCTTAAATCAAGGAAACGATGCAATTTAAAATTTTCATTATTGGATAATTTTCTGAAAATTATAGGATTTCTATGTGTCGAATTCTTCTGCACAAGACTATTCACATTTGGTACTGATAATATTCTATTATCAGTACCATTTCATTATACCACTCCTGTATCCCCCATTTCAACATTTTTCTCAAGTTCAATTACATCATTTTTTTCAGTACCAGTGAAAGTATCTCCGAATACTGCATTAATCTTTACCCCTCTGTCAGGCATTACAAATGAATTGTTTTCATCTAACTCAACACCGGTGATTATTGCCGACTTGCCTTCTGTTTCAGGTTTGACGCATGCCCCAACATTTTCTGAATAAAGCGTATGTCAACCTCTTCTTCCAAGAGTAATGTAGCAAACGCATGACGAAACATATGTGGCGTAATATGCATTTCAATCATTGCTTCTTGAGTGTAGCGTTGGATCATTCGGCGTGCTGACTGCTCAGAATATCGTTCCCCATAGCGATTAAGAAAGAAAAATTCGCTCGCATCCAATTCCTTTTCCCAATGCCTCTTGTATTCTTTCAACTGCACTAACACTTCTTCCGTTCCTATCTGCAGATAGCGTTCCTTCCCACCTTTTCCTTTTATGCAAAATATCCCCTGTTCAATGTCAATATTTTTTTGCAACAAATTACACAATTCCGATATTCTTATTCCTGTAGAAAATAGCGTTTCAACCACCGCTATGTCACGATTTAGCAATTTTCTTTCATATATAGTACTCTCTATGCTTTTTTTTGAGTACATACTACTTAATAGTGACTGCAAGACAGAATACGGAATCGAGCGTGGTAAAATTTTTTCTTCCCGAAATTCTGTCCGAATCTTTCTCAAAGGGCTATCATCTATGATTTCTTCATCCTCTAAATAAGAATAAAATGCTTTTATACTAGCAACCTTACGTTTCACTGTCTTTTGTTTGTATGATTCGTGTAGATGCAAAATGTATTGACGAATTACTGCTTTTTCAGTTACCAATTTCTTTTGAACACAAAATTCAGAAAATTGTCTTAAATCAATTCGATATGCACGAACTGTTTTCTCATCCAACTTTCTTTGTTTTAAACAATAATACAAATATTCATCTATTAGTTCCTGTTGATTCTTCATGATAAGGAAGTCGGACGGTTCCATATTGATAATCGAGTCTATCCGGTCTCCTTTGGTGATTTTTTCTTTCAAGCCGTCCAACTCGCGTATCATGTAGTCATGAATTGTCCATTTATGAACGGTGGTTGTATCATACGTTACACGACGTGCTGTCAAGTGAGAAACCAGTTTCTTGTCGACGAATTTATCCAACGAGAAACGGTTGCCTGTTTTCATGGCATTATTATAATTGTCAATGTATGCAATGACACCGCTATCCACTTCCAGCTGTACGTTGCGTGCCGTATTCTGTTTCTTGGGTTTGATATACCGGTCTTCAAAGTTCAGGCGGGTGACGCTTCCTTTAGGGATTACGTACGAACTTAGCATAAAGGTCGTTAATGCGATAATGGCCGCAGAAATCATATAAGGACGCATCATTCTCTTGAAACTCATTCCGGTGGAGAACATGGCGATAATCTCTGAGTTCTCCGCTAGTTTTGAAGTAAAGAAAATGACGGCAATGAACACGAACAACGGACTGAACAGATTGGAGAAGTAGGGGATAAAGTTCATGTAGTATTCGAAAATGATTTTACTCCATGGCGCTTCATGTTCCATCAGTTTATCCATCTTCTCGTTAAAGTCGAATACTACTGCAATAGAAATGATCAATGCAATAGCAAATACGTATGTTCCCAAGAATTTCTTGATGATATACCAGTCCAGCCGCTTTATGAATCGATTGCTTTTCATTCCTTATAATCTAGTTGATACTTTTCTGACCATCATCGGTTTCCAGGTTGAGAAATCTCCGGCGATAATATGTTTTCGTGCTTCGCCTGCCAGCCATAAATAAAATGCCAGATTATGTATAGAAGCAATTTGCATGGCCAACAGTTCTTGTGCATGGAAAAGATGGCGCAAATACGCTTTGCTGTACAGTGTGTCTACATAGGAAGCACCGTCCGCCTCAATGGGAGAGAAATCCGTTTCCCATTTTTTGTTTCGCATATTGATGATACCGTCTTTGGTAAACAGCATTCCATTTCGTCCGTTGCGTGTAGGCATTACGCAGTCGAACATATCTACGCCGCGTTCTATCCCTTCAAGGATATTGACAGGAGTACCGACGCCCATCAAATAACGGGGCTTGTCTTTAGGCAGAATCTCGTTGACAATTTCGATCATCTCATACATCTTATCGACGGGTTCGCCTACTGCCAATCCGCCGATAGCATTTCCGTCCGCTCCTTTGGAAGCCACAAACTCCGCAGATTGTTTGCGCAGATCGGGGTAAACACATCCTTGCACAATAGGGAATAGCGACTGATTGTAGCCATACTTAGGTTCGGTTTCATTAAAACGTTGCATGCAGCGGTCGAGCCATCTGTGGGTCAGCCCTAACGACTTTTTAGCATACGCATAGTCTGAATCTCCGGGAGGGCATTCATCGAAAGCCATCATGATGTCCGCTCCGATGGTACGTTCTATATCCATCACTTTTTCCGGAGTGAAGATATGCTTGCTGCCATCAATATGTGAACGGAACTCGGCTCCTTCTTCACGGAGTTTCCGGATTCCGGCTAGCGAAAATACTTGAAAACCACCACTGTCTGTCAGCATGGGGCGATCAAAACCGTTGAAGCGATGCAAGCCGCCGGCTTTCTCGATAACATCCAATCCCGGACGTAAATAGAGATGATAAGTATTCCCTAGAATGATCTGTGCCTGGATGTCTTCTTTCAATTCTGTCAGATGCACCCCTTTGACAGTGCCCAATGTTCCCACCGGCATGAAGATAGGGGTTTGTATCTGCCCGTGGTCAGTGGTTATCAGACCGGCACGGGCATTACTTTTAGTGTCTGTATATTGTAACTCAAATGTCATTCCTGGCTGGGTTTCTTTACAGATAAATCAATGGCATCCGCTACTTTTTCATTGGTTAATGCAATGGCGAATACTTCTTTTATATCATTCACATAGTGGAAAGTCAATCCCTTCAAATACAGATCCTGAATTTCATCTATGTTCTTTTTATTCTCGGCGCTCATAATGATTTCTTTTATTCCGGCACGTTTGGCAGCAAGAATCTTTTCCTTGATTCCGCCAACCGGAAGAACCTTGCCGCGAAGGGTGATTTCTCCTGTCATAGCCAGGTTGGCTTTTACCTTTCGTTGTGTCAGAGCGGAAGCTAAAGAAGTGGCCATAGTGATACCTGCCGACGGACCGTCTTTCGGAATCGCCCCTTCCGGAACATGAATATGGATGTTCCAGTTTTCAAAGATGTCTTCGTCCAAGTCAAGGATAGAAGCGTGTGCCTTGATGTATTCAAGTGCCAGCATGGCAGATTCTTTCATCACATCTCCCAGATTACCGGTCAATGTAAGACGTCCGCCTTTACCACGACTCAAGCTCGTCTCAACAAATAGAATTTCACCTCCTACGGCTGTCCATGCCAGTCCGGTAACTACACCGGCATACTCATTGCCTTGATACTTGTCTCGTGTATATTCCGGTGCTCCCAAGAAATCGTATAGGTCAGCCGGTTTAATTTCCGTTTTAGCAAAATATCCGTCAGTTGCATATTGACGGGCTGATTTACGGAGAATCTTACCTATTTTCTTCTCTAATTCACGAACACCGCTTTCACGAGTGTACGATTCGATAATGGCTTCCAGCGTATCTTTGGGAAGTTTTATATCTGTCTTTTTAAGCCCGGTGGCTTCCAGTTCTTTCGGGACTAGATGTTTACGGGCAATTTCAATTTTCTCTTCTGTGATATATCCGCTGACTTCAATCAGTTCCATACGGTCGAGCAATGGACCGGGAATTGTATTCAGGTTATTAGCTGTTGCAATGAACAATACCTTTGAGAGATCATAGTCCACATCCAGGAAGTTGTCATGGAACGAAGTGTTTTGTTCCGGGTCGAGAACTTCCAATAATGCAGATGAAGGATCTCCTTGGCGGTCTGCACTGACTTTATCTATTTCATCCAAGATGAATACCGGATTAGAGGCTCCTGCTTTAATAAGGCTCTTGATAATCCGTCCCGGCATAGCGCCGATATATGTCTTACGATGTCCACGTATTTCCGCTTCGTCATGCACTCCTCCTAAAGACATACGCACGTATTTTCGTTTAAGGGCGGATGCGATGGACTTTCCGAGTGATGTCTTACCAACTCCCGGAGGGCCATATAAGCAGATAATCGGTGACTTCATGTCGTCTTTTAGCTTCAGCACAGCCAGATGTTCCAGAATGCGTTCTTTTACCTTCTCCAATCCGTAATGGTCTTTATTCAACGTCTTCTCTGCATTCTTAAGATTCAGATTGTCGGTTGTATAAATGCCCCATGGGAGGTTAAGCATTGTCTGCAGATAGTTAAGTTGTACGCTGTAGTCCGGTGACTGCGGATGGGTGCGTTCCAATTTAGCCAGCTCTTTCAGGAAAGTCTCTTTAACTTCCATATTCCAATGCATTTTCTCCGCTTTATTGCGCATTTCTTCAATTTCCTGCTCTTGACCGCCGCCACCTAATTCGTCTTGAATGGTTTTGATCTGCTGTTGCAAGAAATATTCACGCTGCTGCTGGTCAATATCTTCGCGAGCACGCATTTGGATGGAGGCTTTTATTTCGGCTAACTGCACTTCACGATTCAGAAGCTCCAATAAGTGATAAGTACGTTCGCGCAAAGACTTGATACTTAATAAATCTATCTTTTCGTCTTTTTTAAACGGGAGATTCGAGCAGATAAAGTTGATCAGGAACATCGGACTATTGATATTTTTAATGGCAAACGCAGAATCCTGATGCATTGCATCTGACGACTTGATGTAACGCATTGTCAGGTCTTTGCATGTTTCAACCAAAGCTTGGAACTCCTTATCGTCCTTACCAGGAATTTCTTCTTCCAAAATCTCAACCTCGCCTTTGAGATATGGATGTGTATCGGTAATACTTTTCAAACTTAGACGCTTCATACCTTGAAGTATGACGGTTGTCGTTTGATCCGGCATTTCCAATACCCGGACAATTCGTCCTACAGTACCTATGTTGTGCAAATCTTCCAATTTGGGGTCTTCCGTATGCGCAGCTCTTTGACACACTACTGCTATGTCTTTATGCTTTTTCTCAGCATCACGTATGAGCTTTAATGAAGACTTTCGGCCAGCCGTGATAGGCAGGAATACTCCGGGAAATAATACCATATTACGGAGGGGGAGAACCGGAAGAATTTCACCAGATTTTATGTTTACATCAAATGCATGTTCATCGTTACCATCATAGTCGGTAATTAACGAGAAACCGTTGTCACTGACATCTTCCAATAAGTATCTTTCTTTCATCTTTTCGTTTTAATTTAGTTTATGCCATGCAAATATGCATAAATTGTTTGCAAAGTTAATTGATTCTCTTTAATAATGAAGCACAGGTTTGAATAAAAACACAAAAACAATGCCAAAATGTAGGGTAATAAAGGGTAACTTCCATAATAATTATTTATTTTTGGCGGTACATAATAAATTAGTGGAATAAAACGGGTTTTAAGATCAGCGAATAATAAAATGTCGAATCCTTATTTTCAATTTAAGCAGTTTACAGTGTGGCATGACAAATGTGCTATGAAAGTTGGCACGGATGGAGTACTTTTAGGTGCCTGGACTTCGGTTCAAGGAGCGCGTCGGGTATTGGATGTAGGTACAGGAACAGGATTGGTTGCTCTGATGTTGGCTCAACGCAGTCCGGCAGATGTAAAAATTGTAGCATTGGAAGTAGATACGGCAGCTGTGGAGCAGGCTAAAGAAAATGTAGCTCGTTCTTTTTGGAAAGAACAGATAGAAGTGGTTCAGGCAGATTTTAATCAGTATCATTCTTCCGGTAAATTTGATGTGATTGTCTCAAATCCTCCTTATTTTGTAGGCTCACTTAAATGTCCGGATGTACAAAGGAATGCCGCGCGTCATGCCACTTCTTTGACTTATGAGGAACTATTGAAAGGAGTTGCCGGATTATTGGCTGAGGATGGGACTTTTACGGTTGTGATTCCGGCAGATGTGGCAGATAGGGTAAAGGGTATAGCTTCTATGTGGAATCTGTATGCAGCCCGCCAACTGAATGTGATAACTAAGCCCGGAGGTGTTCCAAAAAGAGTGTTGATCGCTTTTTCTTTTGATAATCGGGAGTGTGTGGTCGAAGAGCTGTTGACAGAAATAGCACGTCACAAATATAGCGAGGAATATATAATGTTGACTCGGGAGTATTATTTGAAGATGTAAATATAAAATTTAATAAAGGGTGTTGTTATGGAATTATAGGTGCAAATGGAGCAGGAAAATCAACTTTTTTAAAAGTACTTTCTGGAGAATTAGAGCCTAGTAAAGGAGAAGTTACTAAGGAAAAGACTGAGAGAATTTCTGTATTAAAACAGAATCACTTTGCTTATGAAGATGAAACAGTAATGGATACTGTTATAATGGGTAACCAAGAGCTATACAATATAATGAAAGAAAAAAATGAAATATATGCTAAACCAGATTTTTCTGAAGAAGATGGAATGAAGGCTGCAAAATTAGAAGAAAAATTTGCAGAACTAGATGGTTGGAATGCTGAATCTGATGCAGCTATTTTGTTAAATGATGTTGGAATTGATGCAGAGAAACATTATAAATATATGAGAGAACTTGAAGCAAAAGAAAAGGTTAAAGTCCTTTTGGCACAGGCTCTATTTGGCAATCCAGATATTTTATTATTGGACGAGCCAACAAATGATTTGGATTTGAAAACAATAAATTGGTTAGAGGAATTTTTAATTAATTTTGAAAATACCGTAATTGTTGTTTCACATGATAGATATTTTTTAAATAAAGTTTGTACAAATATAGCAGATGTTGATTATGGTAAGATAAAGGTGTTCCCTGGAAATTATGATTTCTGGTATGAGTCTAGTCAATTATTGCAAAAACAAATGAGAGAGCAGAATAAGAAGAAAGAAGAGAAAATAAAGGAATTACAAGCATTTATTGCAAGGTTTAGTGCTAATGCTTCTAAGTCTAAACAAGCTACTTCAAGAAAGAAATCATTGGAAAAAATTCAATTAGATGAGATTGTACCATCTAATAGAAAATATCCTTATATAGATTTTAAACCAGATAGAATGCCAGGAAATGAAATTTTACAAGTTAAAAATATTTCTAAAACAGTCAATGGAGAAAAGATTTTAAATAATGTGTCCTTCACTGTAAAGCCAAATGATAAGATTGCTATTGTGGCAGATAACGAAAATGCTAAAACTGTTCTTTTTCAAATAATTGCTGGTGAGATGGAACCTGATGAAGGCAAAATTATATGGGGAACTACGATTACAAATAATTATTTTCCAAAAGATAATAATTATTTATTCCAAAGTGATTTGTCTATAACTGATTGGCTTAGACAATATTCTAAAGATCCAGATGAGACTTATGTAAGAAGCTTTTTAGGAAGAATGTTATTCTCTGGAGAGGAAGCTTTGAAGGCTGTAAACGTATTGTCTGGAGGAGAGAAGGTTAGATGTGTTCTTGCTAAGATGATGCTTTCTGGAGCAAATTTCTTAATCATGGATGAGCCAACTAACCACTTGGATATGGAGAGCATTACAGCTTTGAATGATGGAATGGTTAAATTCCCTGGAAATATGATATTTACATCTCATGACCATCAATTAATGCAAACTGTTGCAAATAGAATTATTGATATAAAAGAAAATGAGGTTATAGATAGAGAAGTGTCATATGATGAATACCTAGGTATTGAATAAAAAATTATAAAATTTTGATATACAATTTTATTAAATAAAAAAGTTAATTTATTTAAATTTGAAATAGTATTGATAAAAAGAGTCTTTATTGAATAGCAATTTAGATTCTTTTTTATTGTTCGCTTTAATTTTAGAAAATATTGTGATATATTAAGGAAAACTTGATTAGGAAAGAGGTAGAATAATGGATAAAATATCGGAAATTATAGCAGATGAATTGGGTGTAAAAAAGAGCCAAGTTGATAGTACCATAAAATTGATTGATGATGGAAATACTATTCCATTTATTGCGAGATACAGAAAGGAAGCAACAGGAGGTCTTTCGGACGAGCAGTTAAGAAATCTTGGAGAGAGACTTACATATTTAAGAAATTTAGAGGAGAGAAAGCAGGAAGTTATTAAATCTATTGATTCACAAGGAAAACTTACTGATGAGATTGTGAAAAGTTTGAAACAAAGCAAGACTCTTGCGGATGTAGAAGATATTTATAGACCTTATAAGCAAAAGAAGAGAACCAGAGCTACTATTGCCAAGGAAAAAGGTTTGGACGAACTTGCAAAAATAATATTAAGGCAAGATTCAAGTGTAGATATTGATGAAGTAGCCAAGAGCTTTATTAATGAAGAAAAAGGCGTAAACGCTGAAGAAGACGCCAGGAGTGGAGCATTAGATATCATTGCAGAAGCTATTTCTGATGAGCCTAAATATAGAAAACAAATTAAGCAAATTTGTTATAGGGAAGGATTTATAACGACGAAAGCAGCTAAACCAGAGGAAAAATCGAGTTATGAAATGTACTATGATTTTGCAGAAAAGGTTAACAGAATTCCAAGCCATAGAATATTAGCAATTAATAGAGGCGAAAAAGAAGAGTTTTTAAAAGTAAAAATAGAAAAGCCTACTGAAAAAATATTGGAATTAATTGAAAATGATATAATTAAGGATAGAAATAGCCAATATGTAAATTTATTAACGGCTTGTGTTGAAGATAGTTTTTCAAGATTAATTGAGCCATCAATAGACAGAGAGATCAGGTCAGACTTGACGGAAAAGGCCGAAGAGCAAGCAATAAAGGTTTTTGGAAAAAATGCCAAACAATTATTGCTAACTAGTCCGATAAAAGGTAAAACAGTTATTGGATTTGATCCAGCCTACAGAACTGGTTGTAAGATTGCTGTAATTGATGAAACGGGTAAAGTTCTTGATACTACAACAGTATATCCTACAGAGCCACAGAACGATGTTGAAGGAGCTAAAAAAGAATTAACAAAATTAATTGCAAAATATAATGTAGACATGTTTGCAATTGGAAATGGAACGGCCTCAAGGGAATCAGAGCAATTTGTATCTGATTTAATTGCTGAGATTAAAGAAAAATATAATAAAGATTTAGTTTACGTAATTGTATCTGAGGCAGGTGCTTCTGTATATTCTGCATCAAAACTTGCAACAGAAGAATATCCAGATATTAATGTTTCTCTAAGAGGAGCAATCTCAATTGCCCGTAGACTTCAGGACCCATTGGCAGAGCTTGTAAAGATAGACCCAAAGGCCATTGGTGTGGGACAATATCAACATGATGTAAATCAAAAGAACTTAGAGCAGAGTTTAACTGGTGTTGTAGAAGATGCTGTAAATAGCGTAGGCGTAGACATAAATACAGCCACACCATCACTTTTAGCATATGTATCTGGAATTAACAATGGTATTGCTAAGAATATTGTAAAATATAGGGAAGAGAATGGAAAGTTAAAAGAAAGAAAAGAGCTTTTAAAAGTTCCAAAGCTTGGAAAGGTTGCATATGAGCAATGTGCAGGTTTCATAAGAGTTCCAGATGGAAAAAATCCATTAGAAATTACAGGAGTTCACCCAGAAAGCTACAGTGTTGCAGAAAATTTATTAAGTAGGATTGGATATAAATTAAATGATTTAACAAATAAAGAAAAATTTGTAGAGATTAAGTCTGAGCTTGCTGAATTAAATAACAGTAAAAATATTAAAGAACTAGCAGCAGAGTTAAATGTTGGTGAACCAACTTTGCAAGATATTATAAATGAGTTGATGAAACCGGGAAGAGATCCAAGAGAAGAGATGCCTAAGCCTATTTTAAGGGCAGATGTACTTAAGTTTGAAGATTTAAGAGATGGCATGATTTTAACTGGAACCGTAAGGAATGTAACTGATTTTGGAGCTTTTGTAGATGTTGGAGTAAAGCATGATGGATTAGTACATATTTCAGAAATGAGTGAAAATTATGTAAAAAACCCTTCTGATGTCGTATCTGTTGGCGATGTAGTAAAAGTACAAGTAATTGGAATAGACCAAGAAAGACAAAAAGTAAAATTAAGTATGAAAATAAAATAACAAATAAAGAAAAATTCATATTTCGTAAAGCCTCGACACGTTATACATTGCCGGGGCTTATTCGTATAAAAGGGAGGATTAGAAGTTTTTTTATATATTTATAAAAAATAAAGATGTATTAGGGTATGAATAATATTAAAAAATAAAAGCTTCAATAGACTGAAGCTTTTTAACATAATTAATGTTTATTTGTATTTTTCTTGTATTTCACGTATTAAGTCAAAATCGTTATCCATTATATCAAGGAAAACTTTTGCTATGTTTGGATCAAACTGCGTACCAGAACATCTTTCTATTTCTGCTCTAACTACATCTATAGGCAATGAATCTCTATAAGATCTTTTTGAAGTCATAGCATCGAAAGTGTCGGCAACTGCAGCAATTCTAGCTACATAAGGAATATCATCTCCAACTAATTGACTAGGGTAGCCACGTCCATCATAACGCTCATGATGATGTTTTACAATAGGCAATATATCTGTGAAAATTGCTGCATCACCTAACATATGCACTCCAATCATTGGATGATTTTTTATTTGAGAATATTCTTCATCACTTAATTTTGATTCTTTCAAAAGAATACTATCTGGAATTCCTATTTTACCAATATCATGGAATAAGCCACCAATTTTTAGAATGTGAAGAGTTTTCTCGTCTAATCCTAATTTCTTTCCGATCAAAACAGAATATTCAGAGACTCTATCAGAATGACCTCTTGTATAAGGATCTTTTGCTTCAACAGTTTGACGAAGTATTCCAATTGTATCTAGATAAGCTCTCTCAAGTTCTTCATTTTTATCGTGTAACTGTTTATTTATTGTTTTTATTGTATTCATTTGTTCAATTGATTTTATTCCTGACTCAATCAATAATAATAATTGATCAAATTTATCACTTTTTTCACAATATCCTTGAATTTCCAACCTTTTAATTGTTTCAAGAGGTGGAGCTAAATCCTTATGACCTGTAAGCAATAAGATATATAAATCTTTATTAAATTTTCGTATTTCTTCTACAACTTCATCACCGTGAATTGGGTCCATCATAAAGTCAAGAATCATCATATCAAAATGCTCATTACGCACACGTTCAATAGCTTCCAATGGATTTGTTAAACCAGTGAAATCATAACCTGAACGTTTTAAAAAAATAGATAGTGAGTCAACAATACCTTGTTCGTCATCGACAACGATAATTTTGTAACCATTTGACTCTGCTGTTATCATGTTTTTTCTCATAATAGATACCTCAAAAATAAAATTACTGATGCTATTATAATAATAAAAAAATAAAAATGCAATAAATTATGAAAAATTTATTGCAAAGGAAGTATTACATTAAAGGTTGTACCTTTATTTACTTCTGTTTCAAATGTTATATCTCCATTAAAATGGCCTTTTATTGTAGAGTAAGACATAAACATTCCAAGTCCAGTACCATTTTTTCCTTTGGTAGTTATCATTGTGTTAAATAATTTGTCTTGTACTTCTTTTGTCATTCCACAACCATGGTCTATTACGGAAATAATTAAGTTATTATCTAATTTCTTTGCTAAGACTTTTATTTCTTCACCTTTACGTCCGTTGTAAGATTGAATTGCATTTGTTATTAGGTTGTTTACAACCTGTACTAGACTGTTTATATCGCCTACAAGAGTAGTTGCTGATGGAACTTGTACATCTAATGTAAGTGTTAAAGATGCATTGCTAATTTCGTGTTTCATCAATATATTAACTCTCTTGAATAATTCATCTACTGTAAATGCATTATTTTCATTCTCAGAAAGATTAACTGCTTGGCCCTTAACGGCTGTAATAATGTCTGACATATATGCTGTATATGAGTGAATTTTTGTGATCCATTCTCTCATATCATTTGCAATTGCATGGTGGTCATCATTCGTTACTTCTGGATCACCAATTGAAGCATCATATTCATTAATTAAATCTGTAAGTCCTTCGGCTGCACCAGATATAGACATTATAGGAGTTTTTAAATTGTGAGAAATTCCTCCTATTAATTGTCCAAGTGATGCTAGACGTTCTTTTTCCATAAGCATATCTTGATTGCCTTTAATTTGATTAATATATTGCATATTTAAGTCTTGAACAATATTTAATTCGTTTTCAAGTTCACCTAATTCATCGTCCGAAGTTATTGGGAGTTTAGTAGTTTGGCTTAGGTCCTTGTCTGCAATATTTTTCAATCCTGTTGAAACGTTTTGAATGTTTTTTACCAATGAAGATGAAATTAGGTAAATTGTTAATAATGCAAATAAAAACAATGTAAAAGCAAGTACTAATAATTGCAAGAATGTAGTGAATGATGCAATTTCGTAATAAATACCAACAGTATAAACTTGGTTATTGTAATTAAATGTTTGAATGACTGCTTGAGAATCTATTGTGTAAGATTCATATACTGTATTATTGTATGTAGATGCTAAGTCATGCATATATTTAACGAAGAAATGGCTTAGTTGTGTTCCATTACTTGTTTCAATAGTTCCGTCAGGATATTCTATAAAACAGAAGGTTGTATTTGCATTGTAATATCTACTTAAAATTGAATTAGCTGTATCTATGTTAGGTAATTGTCTTATTTCATCTACAGAATTTGATAAGGCAGAAGCATAATAATTATGTAACAAAGATTCTTTTTCTACGGTTAATCTGTAATAACCAAATAGAGAAAGTATTAGGGCTATAACCAAAACGCTAGGAAACAGCTGGAATATTAGTTTCATCTTTAGAGATCTGTTTTTACTTTTTTTATCAGCTTCGCAATATTTAGATGTTTCAACAAGTACAGGATAAAAGGTTCTTGTCGTAAGCAATAAAAATATAGATGCAATAAAAGTAGAAAAACTAAATATAATAGTTCCCATTTTAAATAGTAAAATTGCAGGATGACTTCCTGTTGCCATTAAAATTGCAAGTAAAATTAATGTTGGAACAATTTCCATAGCAATATATAAACTATAAGGAAGGTGTAAAGCTTGATGTCTTACCTTTGCAATTTCCTTAGGGTTCTGATTTTTGTTTTTCCACCATTTATCTGTTTTACGTAGTGTGAATTTTAAGTAAGCTGTAAAGAAAAGTGCAATTCCAATAACGACCAATAAATATTGGTACTTATAGTATAAAATAGATACTTCTTTATCAAACTGGGAGTTTATGGCTCCTGGTGGATAATTTAAAATAATAGGAATAATTTTATATAATAATACAGCAAAAGCTGAGAAAATTATTAAGAAATATAAAATTAATCTATTTGAAATACTTATATTATTAAATTTTTCTTTTAATTTTTTCATTTGAACACCTCGTATTATTTAATAAAGCCTACATCCTGCATATATTTAATTAATTTTTTGAAATAATCATAATTTAAATCAGGCCAATAGAAACCTAAACTATTTAAATACTTACACGTGATGTAATTATCTTCTTTTATTATGTGATTATATATCATGTCATTATTCTTTGTAAAGTCATTAATGATACCGCTAATTTTATATTGGTTGATTTCATCTGTTGAGATTGATTTTACTAAATTCATGAAATCTTTTTCTGAGATAACTTTTATATTATACCCTAATGTATCCATGTAATTCAATAATGATTTTGTCGTAATTGTATTTGGATTGTAAATATGGAAAATTCTATTTAATCCATTATTTGACCAAATTATTTTAACTAGGGCTTTGCTAGCAAAATCAACTGGTGTGAACTCCAAATCATTATCCAGTATTGAATCTGGAATTGCAGAAATTTCAACTAATGATTTTAATCTTGAGTATATTGCATTTTCTGATATGTTGTTTTGAAAATGTCCATCCGAGTAACGGCTTGATAAATCCCCAATTCTAAAAATCGTAGCATTTAACCCTTTTGAAATTGCTTCTAGTACTAAAGATTCTGCAAACAATTTGCTCCTAGAATATACGTTTTCAGTAAAATCTTGGTTTACATAGAATGACTTTTCGGTAAATGTAACGTCTGTTAAACTCTGCTCTAGAAGATAGTTACCAGAAATAGTCATAGTTGAAATGTAGTAAAGTGGAACATTAATAGATCTACATAAATCTATTATTTTTTGAGTTCCTCCGATATTAACATCTGCAAATAAATTATAATCACCATAATGTTTTACATTTGCTGCAGAATGTATAACTAAATCTACATCTTGTTTTAGTTTTTCGTAGTCTCCGGCTGATATACTTAAATTATCAACTATCATATCAGAATTCACGCAAATTACTATTTGTTTTGCTATATTATCATATTTTGTACCAAAGTAAAAATGTAGTGTTCCAAGTAATCTTTCATTTATATCTTGATGATACTTCGGTCTAATTAAACAATATATTTTACTTATTTTTTCTGAATTTTGTAAAAGTTCTGCTAAAATATGTATTCCTAAAAAACCGGTAACACCAGTTAAAAGTACACATTTTTTTGAGTTTTCTTCTACTCCAGATTCAGAGGTATTTAAGCTTTTTGCAATATCATTTAATGAATTTAATCTAGTAATATTTGATAATTTATTATCGGTAGTAGCACATAGGACTTTGTCATATAATTCTCTAACGGTAGGGTTTTTATAAAAATCGTAAACCTTTAAAGAAATTTTATATTGAAATAAATCTGTTAAAATACTTATTATAGACAAAGAATCAGCACCATAATCAAAAATATTATCATCAATACCAAAGTTACTGATTCCTAACTTCTTTTTAATAGAAGAAACAATATTTGCTTCTATTATGTTCCTTGGAGGAGCGTGAATAGAGTCTGTTGTTTCAATATTTAGGCTATATTTTGCAAGTTCTTTTTTATCAATTTTTCCGTTAGGAGTAAGCGGTAATTTATCAAGTACCATAAAATAAGTAGGAATCATATACGTTGGAAGTCTATTGGCAATAAAATCTCTTAATTGTCCAATTGCAATTTTTTTATCGGAAGAGATATATGCAACAAGCACTTGAGCATCTGAAATTTCACGTACAATTACAGAGGATAAAATATTTGCACTTGTATCGAAAGAATTTATGCAATTCTCTATTTCACCGAGCTCAACACGTAATCCTCTTAACTTTATTTGATTATCAGACCTACCCTTGCAAATAATATTTCCATAACTTGTCCAGAATCCAACATCACCAGTTTTATACATTATATAACCATCTATAAAAGGATTTTTTAAATATTTTTCAGCGGTTAGGTCATCTCTACCAATATATCCTTTGCCAACACCATCGCCTGAAATATAAATTTCTCCAATACAATTAATAGGTAAAACATCCAAATTATCATTTAAGATATATATCTGTGTATTATTAATAGGCTTTCCTATTGTAATCTTATCTAAGTACGTAACGTCAGTAACTGTAGAGAAAATGGTTGTTTCTGAAGGACCATAGCCATTATAAATTGTACAATTAGGGCTTACCTTTAATATTTTATCTACTAGTCGCCTTGGAAGTTGTTCGCCTGCAAGCATAATATATTTTAAACTGCTAAACCCATTTATCATAGAATTATCTAAATGAAAATTCATAATACTTGGAGTAGATTGAATAATTTCGATATGGTTATCAGAAATTAGTTTTTCTATTTTTGTCGTAATCTTTTGTTCAAAATCATCTGTAATAAACAATTTTAATCCACCACATAATGAAACAAGAGTTTCAAAAATAAATATGTCGAAAGACATTGTTGTAATGGAAATAATGCTATGATATTTTCCATCTTTTAAATATGAAATCTTATTAAACATAGAATTAATAAAATTATTTAAATTTTTATGTGTCAACATAACACCTTTAGGGCTACCTGTTGAACCAGATGTAAAAATCAAATAAGATAAATCATCTTGAGCAATATCATTATTTAAATTATTATCAGGTAAATTATAAACAATTTCATTACATAAATCTACAATAATAATTAGTTTCTCAAAACCTAATGATTGTACTTTGCTAGATTGCTTTTGAAGTGTAATTATTGCATCGCAGTTACTATTTTCTAAAATATAGTTAATACGCTCTTCTGGATATTCTGGATCAATCGGAATATAAGAAGCGCCGGCTTTTAAAACTGCAAGAATTGAGATTATCATTTCAAAAGAACGGGTAACAATAATTCCAACAATAGATCCCTTTCTAATTTTATTAGTATTCAAATATCGTGCTAAAGAATTAACCTTTTTATTTAATTCTGAATAGGTCATGGTTTTCATTTTAAACACTAAAGCAATATTATTCGGATTTTTTTCAACTTGTTCTTCAAAAAAATCAACAATCGTTTTATTGTGATTATACTCTAAATAAGTATCATTAAATTTATTTAAAATTAAATCTTTTTCATCATAAGTTACAATATTTATTTTCCCCAAAGTAATATTAGAAGACATTAAAATTTGATTAATAATATTTAAAATTCGATGGTGAATGTTATGGATATCCGCTAAAGAATATTTATTCAATCTAAAATCATAAGCAACGTTTAAAGAGCCCTCGTCGTTCATATCGAAAATGTGAATTTGCATAGAATCAGCGACATTACCATTAAAAGTCCAGTTTACAGAATAAGGAACTTCACAAGAATTTCTATTTGTTTTTGAATTTTGGTATGAGATTAAAATGTCATACAAATTAGGCTGATTTGGTTTGCTCTTTCTAATATGTTCCAAAATATTTTGATATGGATATTTTTGATGTCTAAACATAGATAAAGAGTCAAGACTAATTTTCTGAGCAAACTCAACAAAAGTCTTGTCATTTTGAATGCAAAACTTAAATGGCACAGTACTAATAAACATACCAGGCGTATTTTTCTCTAAAAAAGTAGTTCTGTTTAATATTGGTGTTCCTAGAATAAAATCATTTAAGTTAGAAACCTTTCCAATATAAATAGCATAAATAGCCATAAAAAAGTTGAACAAAGATAATTTGTTATCCTTGCAAAAAGAATTAATATTATTTAATAAAAAATTATCTATTTCAAAAACTTGTCTTTCTGCATGGCTCGACTCCGCAGAAGATTCTATTAAAGATGGAATAACTCCAAACTCTGGAACTGTTTGAAATTGTTCTTCCCAATATTCTTTATCTTTTTCAAATTTTGGGCTATTTAAATATTCATTTTCTGAGTTTATATAATTAATATATGAGGTAGGAATACTCTTAATTTCCTCATCTTCATTTAATATCGATGAATATGTTGTCATAATTTTACTTGCCACTAGACTTGCTGTACAAGCATCTGCAATAATGTGATGAGCCTTAACAATGAAACCGCCTTTACCAGTTAAAATTTGGAAAGGAGTTATTGAAAATAAAGCATCTCCTAAAATATTAAACGGAGAAGTTGCAATTTCTTTTTCAAGATTTTTGAGCTCAATATTATTAGAAACATTTAAAACATCAAAATGTTTCTCACAAAAATCTTGAAAGAATTGTTTTACTTCTCCGTTTTCATCTAAACAAAGCTTTATTCTAAAGCTATCATTATCTTTTAAAAAAATATTAATAGCTTTAGATAAAACGTCAAAATTTACTATATCGTCAATTAAAACTGTACCACATATAACATTAATAGATGTACCTCTATAGAACTGCTCTGTAAGCCAAATTGACTTTTGTGGATTTGTTAGATCATATAATTCCATAATTTATTCACCCTTAATTTTCTTCATTTCTTCGTGTCTTTTTATCTTTTGTGTAGTAGTCTTAATTAATGGAACATCAGTTAAACTGAATTCCCTAATATATTTGTAAATTGGTAAGTTTTTATTTATAATCTTAATTTCTTCTTCAATTACAGAACGAACATCATCAACTGTAGCCAAATTATTTTTTTCCATATTATCTTTTGAATAAACAATCTCGGCACAAATTTTATCATTATCCTCATAAACCATTGATTCTTCAACTATATCAATTTTATTTATAAGTGCTTCAATTTCTTCTGGGAAGACTTTTTTACCATTACTTAAAACTATAAGGTCTTTTTTTCTACCAGTAATGAAAAGTGAGCCGTCTTTACCGAATCTACCTAAATCTCCAGTACAGAACCATCCTTCTTTAAATGCTTGAGCAGTTGCACTTTCATTATTGTAATAACCAAGCATTACATTAGGTCCTTTTACTAAAATTTCTCCAGTACCAGTTTCATCAGGATTATCTATTTTTACTTCTTCATTATATAGAACGTAACCAGAAGAACCAGTCTCAAAATGGTATTTATCACTTTCACATGAAATTACTGGTGCTGTTTCTGTTAGTCCGTAACCCTGAAGCATATCTATACCTATCGTATTAAATAAATGAATAATTTTTTTATCTGTTGCAGCAGAACCATAAATAATAGTTCTCATTTTTCCACCAAAGTTATCTAATACTTGCTTAAACAACTTTCTTCTAATATCTATATGGAAAAACATAAGAAAATTAGAAAGAGCACATAGAAACTTAAATGCAGTATATTTTCCAGATTTTTTTACTCCTCTTATTATTTGTCTATACATTATCTCTAAAACTGCAGGAACGCATACTAGGCCACTAATTTTATATTCAACCATATTTTTTCCAATATCCTTGATACTATCTGCAAAGCAAAGTCTAAAACCAATATAATAGCAAAATAAGAAACTAGCAAGACAAGCTAAAGTATGGTGAAGAGGTAAGAAAACAAGAATGCTATCATCCTTTTCATATTTAATTAAAGTTGTCATTGCTGAAACGTTAGAGCAAATATTATATTGTGAAAGCATTACAGCTTTTGGATTGTTTGTTGTGCCAGAAGTATAAATTAATACCGATAAATTATCTTTATCAATAGAAATACTATCGTATTTTGAAGAATTGCTTTCAATAAGTTTTTTGCCGTCTTTTAATAATTTTGAAAATGATAGAATTCCATTTTCATCTTCATTATAATCCATACAAATAAAATATTTAACATTCGAATCTTTAGATGTTATTACATCTTTTGCAAGGTTTAGACGTTTTTCATCAAAAATTATAGCATCAACTTGACTTTCTAAGATTAAGCGAAGTTGTTCAACTTCTGGAAGCATGAAATCTAAAGGGACAACTATACAACCAGCCGTGGCAATTGCGAGGTAACTACAACACCATTCATATCTATCTTGCGAAATAATGGCTACTTTTTTATTTTCTAAGCCTAATTCCAAAAGAGAAGAGCCTAGCTCTTTTATATTATTTTCAAAATCAATAAAAGAAATATTGTGTAGTTCTTTATTTTTTTTCTTAACAGTAAATGCAGTTCTACTGCCAAATCGAGCTGAGCAAGAACTAACTAATTCTCTGAAGTTTGTACATTTAGTTTCTTCATATATTTTATTTTTTTTCACTTAAATCACCTACGGTCACATTTTACCATTGGAGAGATGATTTTGCAATAAAAAAGTTGTAATTCCGTAGAAAAAAATCGACATTATTAGTAATAAAAAATTGTGATTTTCAAAATTGCATGAAACACAGCCAAAAATAACAAGTGTGCAATAATGCATTATTAAAAAATGCAACAGCTTTTTAATAATACATTGTGTAAACAACAAAATTAAATCAAATGAAGATGATTTGAATAAAACGAAATGCAATGGTAATAATAAGAAAAAATGGATATTGGAGGAATTAGTTTGAGAGAATATAGAGGGCAGAAAATAATTAAAAGTTTAGAAACTATTGCAATAATAATATTAATAATTTCATTTGTGGCATTAGCATATTGCGTGTACATATCCTTCACAACAGAAAAAAATTATGCAAGTGATTACACTGCAGAGCCAACGTCTGTATCGAATAAAGCAGAAGAAAAAGATATTTCTACATTGATAGAAAATATAAATAATGCCGTTGTAGGAATCTCTAAAATTGCCAATAAAGGGACTACAATTTTCTTACAAGATGGTGCAAGTAATCTAGGATTGGGAACAGGCTTTATAGTTTCAAATGATGGATATATTGTTACAAATCAACATGTGTCAGGAGAGAAAAATAGTACATGCTATGTAACTTTAGAAAATGGGAAAAATTATAAAGCAAGTGTAGTATGGTCAGACACAGATTTTGATTTAAGCATAATAAAAATAAATGTAAAGAATTTGGATTACTTACATTTAGGAGATTCAGATAAAATAAAAGTTGCAGAACAAGTCTATGCAATAGGAAATCCAATAGGTTTTGAATTTCAAAGAACCGTAACATCTGGAATAATAAGTGGATTAAATAGAACAATAAAATTAGAGGAAGACGGAAAAACATCCTACATGGAAGATCTAATACAAACAGATGCAACTATAAATCCGGGAAACAGTGGAGGCCCTTTGATTAATAAAAATGGGGAAGTTTTAGGGATAAACTCTGTAAAAATTACGTCTGCAGAAGGGATTGGTTTTGCAGTTCCGATAAATATAATAAAACCTATTATAGAAAAATTAGCGAGTAAAGGGGGCTATATAACTCCAACATTGGGGGTATTTGCGTATGATAAGAGTATGGTTCCATATATAAATCAGGAATTAGACCAGAATATTAAATTAGACAAAGGAATATATGTAGCAGACGTTATAAAAAATTCTCCTGCAGAAAAAGCAGGAATGAAAAGAGGAGACATAATACTAGAAATAGACCAAATAGAATTAGAAAAAATGCTAGATTTAAGAAAATATATTTATGAAAAAGAAGTAGGGGAAAGAGTAAATATAAAATATATAAGAGGAAACAAGGAATATCAGGTCAATATAACTCTTGCAAAAAAATAAAAAACTGCCAGAGGCAGGCTGATTTTAGTCAACCAATCTCTGGCAGAAACCGTATACGGTTTTTGACGGAATGGGGTTAACCCTCGAAAATTTCGAAGGCTTTCGCAGGGAAGAACTTGCTACAGTCCTTCACCTGAATTATCCGGAGATTGCCAAAAGCAAAATCGGCTTCAACGAGGTAAACCTTGCCAAGTTGAAGAAATTTATTCGGACTTGTATATCCGAATGCTTCCGGTACTTCCTGGATAAATTTTGCGTATTTTTCTTTACGCTTAAACATTAATGCCACTCCTTTTAATTTTTTTTCCTAATTGGAATATATTTATTTTATCATGAAAAGTGATAAATATCAATAAAGAACGATGAAACTTTACATAAAAACAAGAAAACCAAAAAATTTAAAGAAAATAATAAAAAAATATTGCCAAAATAATAAATTTGTGATATATTAAATAAGTACTTTTTAAAAGGTACTTATTTCGAGGTGTAGCGCAGTTGGTAGCGCGCGTGGTTTGGGACCATGAGGTCGCAGGTTCGATCCCTGTCACCTCGACCATATTTTTAAAAGCACGCTGGTTTTTATCAGCGTGCTTTTTCGTTTATAAACGGATTTTTGAAACAAGAAGGGGAATGAAAATCATGCTGGTGGAGAAAGATGTTTCTGAAAGAATCCTATCGCTGTATGATGCAGAAGATTTGGAACTTTGCGAGGCATATGCTGTAGATGCTCATTTAGGGGAGAATCTGCCGGAATTTGCAACAGTTTATCGGGCAGAACCAGAGCATTTCTGTTTCGTTATTAATCCCGATCGGA
>ENA-OOWH01000813-OOWH01000813.1-human-gut-metagenome-genome-assembly--contig:-NODE-813-length-22237-cov-3.033045_pt1 | contig 22237 bp, 22 predicted proteins | sample MGYA00241576_ERZ501321 | MGnify/ENA primary metagenome ERZ501321 (study PRJEB25962, sample SAMEA2042733) | human gut metagenome | biome: human gut; feature: human-associated habitat; material: faeces... | reverse complement strand
CAAAATATCCACCACCAGGAAGTCCCCATGCCACACAGCCAAATTTAATCTTTTTCTCCATATATGCCACCTACTCTAAATTTGCATGATGCTTAAACATTTCTTCTTCTGTTTTTCCAAGTGCACTGTTAGCACGTTTTAAAACATCATATAAAAGTGTTGAAGCAGCTCCTTGTTTTGTTCCTGAACCAACTTCTTCGTTATCAAAGCAAGCTAATACATCAATTGATTGATCATTTCCACCAGCTAAGAATCCTTTTAATGAAGTAAAAGCACATTGTAAATCATCTAAATGTTGGCTTGAAATAAATTCATCGTTAGCTCCCCAGATAGATGGCGCTGTACGATTATATAGATATAAATCACTACCATAAATATCTTCTACTTGAACTCCTGCTTCTTTAGCAACGAGTTTCATAAAGTCACCTGGTTTACAATCAGCCCCGCCAAATAAAGGAAGCATATCAATTTGTTTATTATATGCATAACCATCATTGACCGCTCTGTTCATATGAATAGCCATATTTGGAATTAAAACTAAATCACGATCAATATTAATTAATTGTGTTTTTAATTCATTTCCATCTTTAACTAATAAACGTCCAGCTACAGATAATGGTTTATCAAACCAAGTTGAACAAATCATTCCTCCATAACCTTCTGTATTTAATTGTGTGTATTTACCCTTTACTTCTAATTCAGCATTTTCTTTTAATTTGAAAGTTGGGCAATCACTATGTGAAGCAGCAACATTAAAACTATAATTTTCTAAATTGCTTCCGACCTTTAAAGCAATAATACTTGAATTATTACGAGTAACATAATATTTTCCACCTGGAGCCATTTTCCAAGGTTTTCCCTCTAATAATTCAACAAATCCATCTTTGTTTAATTCTTTTTTAATGTTTTCAACAGCATGGAATGCTGTAGGACTTTTTTGTAAAAAATCTAATAATTCTTCTGAAATTCCCCTATACATTTTCTAACACCTCTTCTATATTTTATCACAATTATTCTGTAATAGCGTTGGCTTTTTCTCTTTTAGCAATAGCTGGTAAAATTAATCCTAACGCAGTTAAAACAACAGGAGTAATAATATTTAAAGCCATTGTAAATAAGTCAGTTGAGTAAACACCCATGATACAACATGCAGCTGTTACAAAAAGACACCATCCACCAAAGAATAAAGCAATTGGTTGACACTTAACAAAACGGTAATCAGCTGGAATCTTATCATAAGCTTTTCTTAAACCAATATAAGCTAAGAATACCCAAATATAACGCATTGGCATACATACAGAATTTAATTTATTTAATTGTGCTAACACTCCGGCAGCACCTTTTCCACCAATGATTTGAATTAAAATGATACTTCCTGATAAAACAACAACCATTTTAATCCCATTAACATAAGCCCCATATTTGTTTTGTTTTAATAATTTAGATGGAATGAATTGTCTTGCATCTTCATTATCTAATAACATTCTAAGTGGTGCATCAATACTTAATACTAATGTTGAAAATTGCCCAATCATATTACATAATGCGTAAATAATTAGTAATGCATCTCCCATATGATAGTATTGACCTAATTTTTGGAATGACCAGTAAGCACCATTTGATACATATGAATTGAATGATTCTGGTGTTGCATTGATTACAGTTGGATCAAACATCATACCCATAGCAAATGTACCTAAAATAGCACATACCATAACCATGATTGCAAGTGCAATCATCCCTTTTGGGAATCCTTTTGAAGGATTTTCTACTTTATTTACATAAGGTGAAATTTTTTCACACCCACCAACTGCAAATACCAAAATAGAAAGTGATGTAAAATAATTGACATTAAATTGTGGAACAATTTTGTCAAAACTAAAATCTAATGATAAATATCCCCCATTTGGATTAATTGCTGGTGCAGCAAACATCATTAAGATATATAAGATTGACATAACGAACATACTTGTTCCTGCAACTGTTGCTAATTGTTTAAGTGGGTTTAACCCTCTACTAGCAAACCAACAGAAAAATAAGAATACTGCAAGTGTAGCAAGTTGCACATATAATGTTGGAAGTGAATCATAAACTTCAGCATTTCTAAAAATTGCCCAGCTTAATGCTTTTAAACCTCCACTACCTTTACTTGCAATATAAGTAACGTGACATGCCCAATATGTCCATCCAGCATAGTATGCAAGTTTAGGACCAAATGTTTCATGTACCCAAGAACTTACTCCTCCACCAGAATTTTTAAACGCAGACCCTAGTTCTCCCACCATTAAAGCGTAAGGAACAAAATAAAGTGCGAACATTAATACCCAACTAAAAACTACTTGGATACCATTGAAGTAGATAAAGCCATTTAAAACGTTTCCAAATCCCCAAACAGTAGAAAACGCCATGAAAGCTAAACCATACCACTTGATTTTTTTTGAATCTTCCATGATTTTACCTCCGTATTTTTTGAATAACTTAGGTCGTTTATTCTTAAATAAAATACAAACATTGTACTTCACAATAAACAATTATATCGTATTATGTCGATAAATGCTATATATTTTATTTCATTGTGCTCTGTTTTAGACATTTATCCGTAAATTGTCTAAAAAAGCATACATTTATCCCAAAATATAATATTCTATTTTTATCATCAATAAACTTTTATTATTATTCATTTCTATTTAACACCAAATATTTACCTTTTAAGTACTTCTTTATTTATCAAAAAAATAAGTGAATTGTTACAATAAAAGCAAGAGGTGAATGATATGGAAAATACATTATATTTTAAAGATATGAATCATTGTGATCAAAATAACTATCCTAAAAAAATCTACAAAGTAGAATATTCTAAAATGTTGATAGAAATTTTAGATAGTGATCATATTCAAGGTAGACCTTTCTATTTTAGTAGTCCTCATTCTAGAGACGATTTCATCAAACAAATTAAAGATCATATTTTAAGAATCAATCATGAAGAATTAGAAGATATCCAACTTTATTGGAAAAAAAGCAGATCTTACTAAAAAGAGCATCTGCTCTTTTTAGTATTTTATAATTCCATTGATATCTTAACGATCTTATTAAAATAAGTATCAAATGAATCATCTTTTTTTAATAAATGATCTTTTATTTTACCATCTTCAATATAATACATTTGAGATGAATAAGCTGCATCTAAAGGGTCATGCGTAACTGTAATATTCTTTTCTCTATTGACCTTTTCCAAATATTGCATCAACTGTTTAGAACGTACACCATCTAAATTACCTGTAGGTTCATCAGCAAAAATAATCTTTGGATGCATCACAAGTGTTCTTGCCACGGCTACTCTTTGACTTTGTCCTCCAGAACATTCAAATGGATATTTATCTAAAAGATCATCGATTTCTAAATCTTTGATTATTTGTTTAAAATCTTCTTCATCTATTATTTTACCTGCAAGTTTTAAAGGTAAAATAATATTTTCTTTAACCGTTAAAGTATCTAATAAATTAAAGTTTTGAAAAATAAAACCAATATTTTCTTTTCGAAAATGAGCTCTTTCAGTTTCAGACATTTCATAAATATTTTTACCATAAATAAAAAGTTTACCTTTTGTTAAATCATCAATTGTTGATAAAATATTTAACAATGTTGTTTTCCCTGAACCGCTTTTCCCCATGATCGCAATAAATTCTCCTTCTTTAACATCTAAAGAAACTTGATCTAATGCTAATTTAGGATTTAAACTTAAAGGATTATAGATTTTTGTAAGTGATTCTGTTTTTATAATTGTTTCCATATGACTACACTTCTCCCTTCTTTATATCGAGCAATTAAATACATCATCAACATTGGGATGATATAAACAAAACAGATAAATAATGCATTTGTTGATAAAACACCTTTAATGATCAATGAAATTGTCAATGTTAAAATATACAAACTAACACAAATAAAAAGTGTTATATAAAAGAGTGAAATTTCTTTTTGCGAATACTTTTTAATTGTTTTCATGTCATATACTAAGGTATATAACTTCTTATAAGTGTGTTTATTTTCTAAACGTTTGATATTCAATCTTTGATAAATAATATAATTTAAAATCATACTTGTAAAAATATACATGAATAGAAATTCTATAAAGAAACCTGCTTGATCAAGATAAATATAAATCATTAAAGGCATCATGAGATTGATCAAGATACTTAATAAAATCAACATACCCATTTGATTAATAATAAAGATATAGTTTTTTAACATGACCAATGTTTCTCCTTTAACATCTTTTCTTAAAAGTATGACTTGAATCATTCTAGGTAATGTATATTTAATAATTCCATTGATTCCAAAAATACAAAGTGAAAGTGGAACGATTAGATTTATCTTTAAAGTAGAGGTTAAGATAATATATAAACCATATAAAAATAAAGCAACATACAAAAATTCTTTAAACAAACTTTTTGTTTTTATTTTATAAGAAATCGTTTCATCTCCCTTTATTAAATGAGTTGTCGGTGTTTGAATAATATATCTAAACTCTACAAAAACAATAACTAAAATCGTTAAAAAGAAAAAAGCAAGTGTATCTAAATAACTTTTTTCAAAGAAAACAAAAACCATTTTTTCTTGTAAATAAAATGAAATAAATTTAAATAAGAGTGGTGTAACAAGCATACTTAATAATGTAAATAGAATAAAAGAAATACTTAAAATTATAGTGATTTGTATCATAAAAAATAAAACAATTTCTTTGGTCGTATATCCAAAAATCTTTAATAGACCTAATATCTTAGAATGGATCTTATTATAATAATTCGTAGAATAAACAACCACATAGATACAAATCAACATAAAAATTAAAATCACTGTCAATCTAAAAAGTTCCATAAAAAAGGCTGCTAAATCATCTGTCTTTAAAGGTGGATTAAGCGTCGTATTATAAAACATACTTAAAATCAAACTCAGTAATAACATTGCTCCTGTTATCACTCCAATCATACTGATATTCTTTTTGATTTCTTTAAAAAAGTATTTAAGTGTAAAATCAAACATATTTTTATCTCCTTTCCTTGATTTTCTTCTCTTTACACCTTCAAGATAAACTATAGAGTCCCTCTATACTCAAGTGTTTATTATAAAAAAAGCTGAGATTTTTCTCAGCTTAACTGTTTTATTGTTCTTTTCTTTTAATAAACCATAATAATATAATTCCTACGAATAAGCTAATCGCTATACCAATTGCCATCAATTGGTAATTAAAATAAGAATATACTGATTGATCAATAATCTTTGTAACAGGATTCATACTTGCTATTAGCCAACTGAATACACATCCTATTAGTACAACAAATACTGGAACTTTTTTCATAGTAATCACTCCTCACTTGTTTTTAACATATTTCCTTCATTGTTTATTTTCATTAAAATGATAAATGTAACACATGGTACAAAAAGAATAATTAAATTCACAATCATCAAAACACTTAACGCTCTTTCTATAATTATACTTGCCAATGTATGGTATTGTAAGTAGAAAATACCCATTACTGAAACTTGTGCTAAAACAATAGATAGTAAACAATAATTAATCCTTTCTTTTAAAATAAGTTTTAAACATTGCTTTTTATTGAACCCATTGACAAGCAACAATGCATATTGATAACGCCTTGTGACAACATCAAATATTCCTATAATAAAACATGAAAGTACAAAGAGTATAAATATGATTTTTGAAAAATTGTAAATCATTTCAAAACCAAATGATGTTGTTTGACTTAGAATTGAAGAAGATACTGGATTATAAACTTTAATTTGTTGATCGTGTTTTTTAATAAAATCTGTTACTGCCTGTATGTTCTTATAAGAATTTATTTTTAAGATATAGACATTTGATTGATACGAGGCATCAGGTATACATTGATTGATGATTTTTTGATAGAGATTTTGTGAAATATAAATAATATTTTCAGTTGATTTCGTATAGCGATTACCAATATCCTTATCAACAGTATCTGCATTTGAAAGTTCAAAAGGAATTTCAACAAATTCAAATTCATTGTTTTTTAGCACCTGCATTGTTCCAGTCAAATGAATATGTCCTTTTATTTTTTGATAAAGTGAATAAGAAATATAAATCTTGTCTGTATTTATTTTTTGTTTATCAATTGAAAATACAGGATCATTACTTCTTTTAACTGTTTTCATTTTCTTATAATAGGGTTGTATGACCACTGTTTCTTTAAAAGACGAATCATTAACCGTCATATGAGCCACATTCCATTCAAAAAAGGGAGAAATATTTTGAATCATATTATTTTGTGATAAATCTTGTACAAGTGTTCTAGAAACAGGCGTTCCAGCCATATCATAAGCATTTCCACCATCCTTATAAGAAATCCTTAATTCATTATCAATTGCTTTATTAATCATTCGTTCTGTTTCTTTTTGATAATAGGCTTGAAAACACATCATATAGGTCATAATGATCATCAAAAAGGAAATGATGATATTTCTTTTATAATGTACTTTATTTGATTTTTGTGCATGTAAATAATAATTAAGTGGAAATGTTTGAATTGTTTTTCTTGCAATTAAATTCTTATTTTCTTTAATGATATTTTTCTTTAATAGAATTTGTTGACTTTCAATATGATAGTGTTTATCTGCAATCTCTAACATATCTAAATCATGAGAAGCAATGACAACTGTTTTATGATATTTATAACATAGGTCATAAATGATTTTTCTCATACGTCTTCTATTTACATCGTCTAAATATGCTGTTGGTTCATCTAGAAAAATGATTTCCGGATCTTTCATCATACAGCATAAAATCAACAATCTTTGTTTTTGTCCTCCTGATAAAACTTTTACTTCACCATTTAAATCAATATTTAAATCAAGTTCATCTAACAAATTCATCATTTTGTCTTTCTTAAATTCAACTTCTCCTAATTGACTAAAGAATTCAATATTTTGAATGACTGATAGATCATTAAAAAGTCGACAGTCTTGAAAAACAAATGCGATTTTTCTTCTAAATGATTCTTCATCTAAATCAGACATTTTTTCATTTTCATAAATATATTCCTTATCTGCATAATCTGTAAGTCGTGCAAGTTCAAATAATAGAGTTGATTTCCCCGAGCCACTCTCTCCTGTAATCAATGTAATTTTCCCTGAATCAATTTTAATTTCTTGATCAGTAAATAAATCTTTATCCCTAAAGGATAAATTAATGTGTTTCATTTCAATCATAGTTTCACCTTCTTAACAAAATACTTACTGTAGAATAAATACAAGATGTAAATAATGATAGAAACAGCTATTTGAATACCCAAGAAAAGTAATAAACTGATGATTAAACTTTGATCATTGACTGCAAAAAATCCCATCTTTCTTGCGATAAAGAAGCCCGGTATACCTAATACAAGTGACAATAATAATTGAACAAGGCCATTTTCATTAACCAATGAATGAATACCCTTATCATTTAGTCCGTAAAGTTTTAATAGTTTCACTTCATTTTTACGATCATCAAGCGCATTGATTTGTACCATTGCATAAAGTACAATGGCGACAAGAACCACCATAACCATGTAGATATATCTTCCTTTTCTTTCTTCTTTATAGATATCTGTCATATCAATAACTGAATTATATTGATCATATGTTGCAAGATTTTTAGAAATCCTTGTTATTTCTTTCTCTACTGTTTTTAAATTATTTATACGATCTACTTCTATAACATAATTCTTACTATGATAAGGTGTAATTGTTGCGTTATATTCTTTTGCATATAACAGACTATCGGGTTTTTGATTATTGTATTGATTCAATAAACTATAAAATGATTTTTCTGGCATTAAAATAGTATATCCTGCACTCAAAAACTCATTATAGTAATCATCGACAGAAATGATATGATCTACTTCTAAATCAAGTTTTACTTTTTTAGTAAGGACTTGCGACATCTCTACCTTTAGCCCTGATTCATTCATTTCTCCTTGATAACTGTATTGTTGGACAGGTATATAGACCTCTACAGAAATCTTAAAGTTCTTTTCATCCTTATCTATACCTAGCTTATTAGCCAATGACTGACTGATAGCATTTCCTTTAAGCTTTTTACCATTTGTTTTGATATTTTGAAAAGAATAATAAGGAGCCACAAGTGGACTGCCATCTTGTAAATAATCAAAATTTACCTTGTTTCCTTGAAAGTAAACACTCGTCGTTGATACATTTTGCATCTGATTGATCGTATCAAAAACATCGAAAGGATAAACACCTTTAACATGCTTGATTGATTTAATTTGTGCGAGTTCATCATCACTAATATCAAGATTATTTTTCTGATCCCCTATAAAATAACCATCATTTCCAAAAAAAGCATCATTCATTTTTCCTGTATAGACTTCTGCTTTATTAGCTCTTTCTATACCGTTTGCAAGCTGATTTTCCTGTAAAATACTGTCACTTATATTAGTAGAAATAGAAACTGTCATCATAAATCCTAGTAACATTACCAATATAAATTGAAACCATTGTCTTTGATTTTTATAGAAAAAATATTTTTTGATTCTTTGATGTTTTGCATTTTCTATTTTTAAATCCTGTTGAACTTCTTTTATTTCCTGATGACAGTAAAGCTGCTTATTTTCTATTTCATAAACAATATCCAAATGTTCAATAAGGAAATCATCATGTGTCGTAATAATAATATATTTATTGTCATTCTTTAACTTTTGTAGCAGATTTAAAATAATTTCTTTATTTTCTTGATCTAAAGATGCTGTTGGTTCATCAATGATAATGATGGAAGCATCTTTAAACATTGCAAGTGCTATTAAAAATCTTTTTCTTTGTCCTATGGATAAAGAAGAAGGAAAGTAGGATAGATCTATATTATCTAATCCTACTAAATGAAGCACTTCTAACATTTTATCTTGGTCAAACCCTTGATTCTTTAATTGACTTATAAATTCAAAATGTTCACGTATTTTCATATTTTCAAAGAATGTACCAAATTGATCAATATAGCTGACATAATTCAATAAATAATCTTCTTTGTTTTCATCAGTAATTACTTGTTCATCAATAGAAAGTGTTTGATTACTGTATTGATAGATTAACGCTTTTAAGAATGTTGTTTTTCCACATCCACTTTTTCCTATGATACCTGTTATTTTCCCTGGACATGTTTTAAAATTGGCATTCTTAAATATTATTTGGTTATCAAATTTGATGTCTAAATGCTTCATTTCAATCATAGTATTTCACCTCTTTCTTTATATTATTTAAAATTTAATTGTTGAATATTTTGTTTGTTCTGCATTTCCAAGTCTTCCAATAACTTTTATTTGTGCGGTTTTTCCAGAATCTAAATTTTTTATACTTTGTGTTCCACCTGTCACTAAATATTTAGTCGAAACGGTACTTTTTGCTTGAGAATTTGTACAAGTTGCTTTATGCTCATTTATACAAATAATTAACCCTGATGTGTCTTTAGTTGTATAAACAACAACATTTCTTGTTTGTGTCGCTGCACTTACGCATCCTAAAGAAAACATAAAAACAAATGCTAAACTTAAAATTGATGTAATGACTTTTTTGTTTTTCATAATAACTTTCCTCCGTTCTACTATGATTATTTCCTTCTGATTACATTGTAACAAGCTTTAAAAAAATGATAATGCTTTTAGGACGTTTGACCATTTTATGAGGATAATTGACATAAAAAATACCTGTTATCTGCTAACAGGTATTAATAGTGAAATGTTTATATTTTGATTTTCATGAATAATTTTTATACTTCCCTGATATCTTTTTAGAATTAATTTTAATGTATCGTATTTCATACGATCAATATTTTCAATTCCCTGACTAATAAATATCGCAATTTCAAATACACATTCATCTTGAATAGCTTTTATTTCTAACTCATTATTTTGAATACAATTCATTGCTATATCAAAAAGATAACTAATGATAATATTTAAATGTTCATCATCAATAAAAGAAATATCCTGAATTGAAACAATCATTGTTGGCGTAATATGTTCTAGTTTTAATTGTTCTAATTTCATGTTTACAAATGAATCAAATAATTTATTTCCTGAAGTAATTATCATTTCTTCTTGATTAAGAGATGCTACCTTTTGATCAATCATTTGATTTACTGTTTCAAATTCTTTCCTTTTGACATATTCTTTCATTTGTAAATATTCATATTTTAAATCATGTTTTAATTTATTTAATTCATTATTTTTCTTTTCAATAAATGCATAATTTTGTTGGTCATTCTTAAAATAGTTTACGGCTTGATTGAGTAACTGTTGTTCATGATAAAGTTTTGTATACCTAAAAAATAGATAATAAGAAAAAATAATTGTTAGTACTAAAGTTGCTAGAATGATTAGATTTCGATTTACGCCCAACACATCTAAAAAATCATAATAAAGGATGTGATATACACATAACGTGCTTATCGAAATAAGCATTAATAATCCCCAATACATATTTTGATTATCTATAGGATAAAAATGTTTTATATATATCATCAAGGCAATAATAATCATGAAAACAATAAATGAAATAGCTTCATAAAATGGTAATAAAAGCACTATATCTTTTATAACCAATGAAAATGAAAGATAAAATAAAATTTCCGTTATATTCCTATCTAGAAAATAAAAAAGAAAAAAACATATAACTTCTAAAAACAAAACATCTTGTAACAATAAGGTTGATGCAATAGCGTTTATTAAACTATTTGATAACAGACAAACAATTAAATATTTCTTAAAAAATTCTTTTGGAACATCCAAAAGATAAATCAGCGCAATTTCAATACAACAAAAATATAAAAAAGAAATCATTGTAAGTATCTCCTATATGCATGATATTTTTCTACAATATCTTTTGATTGTCTAGAAACATTGAATGTTTGTTTATTAGAAAGTGTCACACTTTGACTATTGATTTTCGTTACATATTTAAAATTAATAATTGTATAAGAATTTATTTTATAAAAAGCAATATTCTTACATAATGTTTCTGCACATCTTTTTAAAGTTATATACTGTTGGTACTCATGATCTATTGTAAAAAAAGTACACATATTTCTATGAGATTGAATATAACAAATATCTACATAACGGATATATTGATTATTTTTTTCATCCACCAAATATTGTTTATTACTTTCTGCTTCATCTTTTTCTATTTTAGTAAGTAATCTTTTAAAATCATCTTCATAAAATGCTTTCCTTATAAAAAAATAAAGATGTATATCAAAGCAATCATAAACAAGTGCTTCATTATTAGAAATAAATATAATTTTTGTTGTTTTATTGTTTACTTTTTTTGCTAAAGAAATTCCATCATCTTGCGCTAAAATAATATCAATAAATAAAAAATCATAATTTTCTATATCAATTGTTTGAAAATCATCATTATAAATATCTATATCATTTTCACAAAAATAATTACTATTTTCTATTTGTTTTTTTAATATATTACTAAATACAAGATCATCATCAATAATTCCTATTTTCATAAATACTTACTCCTTTTTTTAATTATATAAAAATGTATACGTGATTAATAGTAAATATTTCGTTTATAAAAAATTGTTAGGAAATCTTATGACTTCCTAACAATCATTCATATTAATCTTTAATTGCTTTATGATATTCTTGAAGTGATTTTACTTCATGTGTTCCATGAATTCCAGCTTCTAAGATACCTTCTACAGCTGCATTTGCAGCAGCAATATTTGTCATATATGGAATTTTCATTTTAATAGCTGTTTTTCTAATATAACTATCATCATGTGCAGATTCTTTACCATGTGGCGTATTGATTACCATATCAAGTTCACCATTTGTAAGAGCATCTGCAATATTTGGACGACCTTCTTTGATCTTTTTAATTTTGATAGCTGGAATGTTATTGCTATTGATTAATTCAAATGTTTTACCTGTAGCCACAATTTCAAATCCTGCATCATAATATTTTCTAGCAAGAGCAACAACATCTTTTTTATCTCTATCAGAGACAGAAATTAAAACACGACCAGATGTTGGTAATTTTGTTTGAGTAGCTTCTTCAGCTTTAAAGATAGCAGCTCCATAAGAATTAGCTAAACCTAATACTTCTCCTGTTGATCTCATTTCAGGCCCTAGAATTGGATCAACTTCAGGGAACATATTGAATGGGAAAACAGCTTGTTTTACACCAATATGAGGAATCTTTCTATCTTTTAAATCTTTAACAGGTGATGGTCTACCTGTAAGTTCACGCGTAACGATATCTGTTGCAAGTTTTACCATGTTGATGTTACATACCTTAGATACTAAAGGTACTGTTCTTGAAGCACGTGGATTTGCTTCTAAAACATAAACTTTATCATCAGCAATCGCATATTGCATATTCATTAAACCACGTACATTCATTTCTCTAGCAATTTTCTTAGTATATTCTTTTATTGTTTGTACATGTCTTACTGGAATATGTTTAGATGGTAAAATACATGCTGAGTCCCCTGAGTGAATACCAGCAAGTTCAATATGTTCCATAACAGCAGGCACAAAAACATTTTCTCCATCAGAAATAGCATCTGCTTCACATTCCATCGCATCATTTAAGAAACGGTCAATTAAGATAGGACGATCAGGTGTTACCCCAACAGCAGCTGCCATATATTGTTTTAATGAATCATCATCGTAAACAACTTCCATACCTCTACCACCTAATACGTAAGATGGTCTTACCATTAATGGATAACCAATTCTTTGAGCGATTTCTAAAGCATCATCGATTGTTACAGCCATTCCTGATTCAGGCATTGGAATTTCTAATTTTTCCATCATTTCATTAAATAAGTCACGATCTTCTGCCATATCAATTGTTTCAGGTGTTGTTCCTAAAATATTTACACCATTTTCTTTTAATTGACTTGCTAGATTTAATGGTGTTTGTCCCCCAAATTGAGCAATGACTCCTAATGGTTTTTCTTTTTCATGAATACTTAAAACATCTTCTAATGTTAATGGTTCAAAATAAAGTTTATCAGATGTATCATAATCTGTTGAAACTGTTTCTGGGTTACAGTTAACAATGATTGTTTCAAATCCTAATTTCTTTAAGGCAAGAGAAGCATGAACACAGCAATAGTCAAATTCAATACCTTGACCAATTCTGTTAGGTCCTCCACCTAAGATCATGATTTTTTTATTATTTGATACTTCATCTTGATCTTTTCCATTATATGTAGAGTAATAATAAGAACTATCTTTTGTACTTGATACATGAACTGGTTCCCAGACTTGATGCATACCCATAGCAAGTCTTTGATTTCTAATTTCTTTTTCTTCAACATCTAATAACTTAGAAATATATTTATCAGCAAATCCATCTTTCTTTGCTTGTTTTAAAACGTCATCTGGTAATTGATTTCCTTTATAAGAAGCAATTTTTTCTTCTTCTTCAACGAGTTCTTTCATTTGTTCAATGAAATAATGTTTAATTTTTGTAAGTTCAAATAATTCATTAACAGTAGCTCCTTTTCTTAAAGCTTCATACATAATGAATTGTCTTTCACTTGTTGGATTAATTAATAATTTTAATAATTCATCTTTAGATAAATCATTAAAGTTCTTTGCATATCCTAAACCATAACGTCCTGTTTCTAAAGAACGAATTGCTTTTTGAAAAGCTTCTTTATAAGTTTTACCAATACTCATAACTTCCCCAACAGCTTTCATTTGTGTACCAAGTTTATCTTCTGCTCCTTTGAATTTTTCAAAAGCCCAACGTGCAAACTTAATAACAACATAATCCCCATCAGGATAATATTTATCTAACGTTCCATATTTACCACAAGGAATCTCATCTAATGTAAGTCCAGCCGCTAACATTGCTGAAATTAAAGCAATAGGGAAACCTGTTGCTTTAGAAGCTAAAGCAGATGAACGTGATGTTCTTGGATTGATTTCAATAACAACAATACGATCTGTTACTGGATCATGAGCAAATTGAACATTTGTACCTCCAATAACTCCAATTGATTCAACAATACGATAAGCTTGTTCTTGTAAACGATTTTGCACTTCTTTTGAAATTGTAAGCATTGGTGCACTACAGAAAGAATCTCCAGTATGTACTCCTAATGGATCAATATTTTCAATAAAACAAATTGTAATCATGTTATTTTTAGCATCTCTTACAACTTCTAATTCTAATTCTTCCCATCCTAAAATAGATTCTTCAATTAAGCATTGGTGTACTAAACTTGCTTGCAACCCTCTATTTACAACTGTTTTTAATTCATCAACATTGTAAACAAGTCCTCCACCTGCTCCACCCATTGTATAGGCAGGTCTTACAACTACTGGATATCCTAATTTATCAGCAATAGCTAAAGCTTCATCAACCGTATTTGCAATTTCACTTCTTGCCATTTCAATACCAAGTTCATTCATGGCTTTTTTGAATTCTAAACGGTCTTCTCCACGTTCAATAGCATCTACTTTTACCCCTAATACTTGAACGTTATATTCGTCTAAAACTCCGGCATTACTTAATTCAGAACATAGATTTAAAGCTGATTGTCCACCTAAGTTAGGAAGTAAAGCATCTGGTCTTTCTTTTTCAATGATTTGTGTTAATCTTTCTACATTCAATGGTTCAATATATGTCACATCTGCAGTTTCTGGATCTGTCATAATTGTAGCTGGGTTAGAATTGACTAAAACAATTTTATACCCTAATCCTCTTAATGCTTTACAAGCTTGTGTTCCTGAATAATCAAATTCACATGCTTGACCAATAATAATTGGTCCTGAACCAATGACTAATACTGTGTTAATATCTTCTCTTTTTGGCATCTTTAATCCTCCTTTTGATTGTAAAAAAAACATATCTTAGAAAAGATATGTTTCAAATTAAAAAATAAAAAGCGAAAAAGGGCCCATGTCTTTATATTGAATTGTCATAAGTAGATCTTTTTTCATAATGGCCTCCTATAAGCAATTTCGCTCTATCTATAGAAAAATTATATAAGATAATGATTGGAAATTAAATAAATTAAAATATAATTATCATACTAATTTTTTATTTCCATGCCAAATAATATCCTTGACAATTCTTTTTAAGTTGAGCTGTTACTTCTTGTTTCCTTTTTATTCCCATTTCATTTGTATACGTATATTCAACCATCACAGTATCTTCTTTTTTTATATTTTTACATGTATATGCTTTTCCAAATTCAATATATTCTTTATCCCACAAATAGATTTCATCTTTCTTTGTCTTATTTCCACTAAATGAAAGAGTAAAATCACCTTTGTTCTTTTTTTCATTATAACTTTCTAACATGATTCCACCACTAGCATCTTCATCTAAATAGTTTTCAAAGTTCACATCTATATCTAATACTTCCGAATTTGTTTCACCATTTGTTTGTGAAATAAGCTGTGTAGATTGAAGGGTTTGAATAGGAAGATTTATTGTTCCATTAAAATGATCTTCTTCTTTATTTAAAGAAAGTGTATATGTATCTTTATCTGTTTTAAAAATAACTTGTGCTGTTGTATTATCTTGATAATTTTTTAAAATCAAATCAACATTTATATTATAACTATCCTTTTTAATATCACTGATATAACCACTAAAATAAGAACAAATAGAATTTGTATCTAGTGAAATTGGTTGATCACCATAAAAGTCATTGATTTGTTGTTGCAACGAAGAATTTGCTTCTTCCAATGCATCCATTCTCTCACTCATCTTAACTGCTACATAACTTTCCATAATAAATGCTAGAAAAATAACAATTCCAAAGATAATAATCATATTTCGATGATTAGTACTTTGATCCGTTTTTATTTTTTTCTTTCATCTAAAAGTTCTTCTAAAGAGATGCCAAAAACATCAGCCATAGCCTTACAACTTTGTATATCAGGTGATGACTGATTACTTTCCCATTTTGATATTGTTTGTCTTGATATATGCAGTAATTTACCTAATTCTTCTTGCGATAATCCCTTCATTTTCCGATATTTTTAAATACGTTCTCCAAGTGTCATATAATCTTTTCTCCTTTTATTCATCATAACATGAAATAAGAAGAAGATATGCTCTAAGGATTAACATTTTGTCTATAAATCTTTACTTTAATAAAAATCAAATATTTCGTACAATTATCTAAAGGAGGAATTCTATGAAATCTAAAATACTCTTTATTTGTTGTTTTATTTTATTATTATGTGGTTGTTCAAAAAAGGAAGACACTAAAACCGAAGAACTTCTTACAAATAATGATATTGGTTTTACAATTATCGTTGAAGATGGTCGTGGAATTACAAAGGATTCTAAGATAAATCATATAAATGATTATATTGGTGATCAGTATATAGAATCAAAAAAGAATAATGATACAGTTTATTATAATGATTCTATTCAAATTACTTTAAATAAAAAGAATAAAGTTAAAAAAGTAGAACTATTTACAGATCATTACAAAGTTGAAGGTAATTTCTACGTTGGTTTAGAAAAAAATAATTTAGATTACGAAAATCACAAAGAAACGAACAATCAATATATTGCCTATAGTGAGAATAAAACAGTTAAAATGACCTATACGCTTTCAAACAATACAATTACAAAAATCACATTAGCCTAAAAATAGTTATCGATCAGATAACTATTTTTCTTTTAATTTCTTCATTTTTTCTTCTTTTGCAATCGTTTTAAAAATAATACTTTTACTTGTAGGACTATATGATTCAAAATCTATCTCATGTGCATGCTCATCATATATTGGTGCATCATCCACAATAATCGTTACATTCATACGTAAAATATCATAAATTCTTTTTACTAATTTATTATTGGGATTTAAATTAGGATTTGTTTCAATTCTATAGATAGTACTCTCACTTACTCCTAAGCCCTCTGCAAGCTCTTTTCTAGAAACGCCTCTTTCTATTCTTTTATTCATAATTATCTCATTAACATTCATTATCCGTCACCCTTTTAATTCATGTTAACAATTAAATTGTGCATTTTACGCATTATAAAAGATACCTTCAGGAACGATAACTATTCTTTCATGCACGTTCTATTGACTTTATATTCGTATCAAATATAAAGTACACTTAAGGAGGTAATTATGATAAACTATTTAATTGAAAAATACTTTACATTGTTAAAGGGAATTGCATATGGTAGTGCATCATCAATGTCTGCTTTTGATTTCTATGAATTCAAAAAACCTGAACAATTAAAGAATTTAAACAAATAAGGAAGGTGGCATCATTATGAATATTTTGATATTAGAGGATACAAATACTTTTGTAGAGGAATTTGTTGATATACTCAAAAATAACAATCTATTCACTGATGCCCATTTCTTTTGTCTAGGGGATCACTTTGAAGAGATTGATAACACAAAAGACTACCAAGTTATTTTTATAGATGTTCATTTAAGTAAATCAATAAATGGTATCGATTTTTCTATAGAACTTAAAAAGAGGTTCCCCAAAGCACTTATTGTTTTTGTGACCATGAACAACAACTTTGTTCATAAATCTATGGAACTTCAACCATTTTATTTCATTAGAAAAGATCATTTAAATGAAGACATGTCTATCTTCTTTAAAATGTTTAAAGAACATTTAGAAAACACAAGTTTTATAGTCATTAACGCTAGAGAAAAACGTGTACGTATTAATACCAGTGATATTATCTACATAGAAGCTGATGGTCATTACTTAAAAATTTTCACACTAGATGGTGAATATAAATTTAAAGAAAAAATCAAAGAATTCCAAAAACAACTTAATAATAACAATATCATACAAGTACATAGATCCTATCTTATTAATTTAGATTTTGTCTATGACGCTAATACAAAATATATTATCTTAAGAAACAAGAAAGAAATTAATATAGGTAAAACATATAAAAAGAAATTTAAACTAACTTATCAGGACTATTTACTCAATGGTAGCTTATAATATATTTCTTAATTTTGTAGAAGTTTTAACTCTTACCACTTTCGTTTACCTTTATTATTCATTTTCAAGTAGAAAACAGTTTTGTCTTCTACTTACTTCTTTATTCTTAATATGTGAATTATGTGATATTTTAAGAGAAAATGGGTTTATACTAATGTTAGGATATTTTATTACAAGTTATATATTTGTAATATATCAAAAAAATAATTTGTATTTAGGAGATGCATTCATACTTGGAAGCTATATATTCTTCATTTATTTATGTACATTTATCTTATACTATCTATTTAGGCCTTTGTTAAATAGTGAATTCCCTATTTTATTCTATATTTTAGTTGGTACTTTTTCTAAAACTTTTCTAGTATTATTTACTTATTGGTTACTTGAACATTTAAAATATAATCTTAATGTACCAAACAAACAATATTTAATAGTGATTATAACTGAAATATTAGTTTTAAGTATTTTTGGAATGATTGGTTATGCTGCTGTTAATATTACTGTTAGCTTTAGTTCGTTTATTGTATGCTCACTCTTGCTGATCGTTTTCTTTCTAATAATTATTAACGGCGTTTATTTTAATGCAATTTACACAGAAAAGATGCAATATGAAAAACAATTACAAAAATAAAAATATATAAAACAAAGCTTACGTCTCATACAAAACATTAGTTATGATATTGATGATAAGAAACATCGTATTCATTGGATATTAGAACACATTAAACATTTAAACAACGATACCAATCCAAAAATATCCAAAGCTATTGAACAATATCAATCTAAAAACACTTACCAAAAATTAGTTACATCTAAAAATCCAGTATTTGATATTTTGATTTCTGTAAAAATCAATAGGTTACAAGATGATAATATAAGTATTAAACCTTTCTTTGAGATTAGTCAAAATGAAAAATATGATGATTTAGATTTTATTGATATTATTTCTGAAATATTAGATTATGTTAAAAGACATAATGAAATAACTTTGCATATCAAAGGTCAAGGCATTTATACGTTAGTTGAACTTTATTCAGAAAATGATTTTTATGATTATGATAGATGTAAAATTGAATCTGATTTAATTGTTAAGAAAAAGAACATTTATAAAGATGGTATTTATTACATGAAATTTTTATTAAAAGGAACAGAGGATGATGTTAGAGAAAATTTATGATAAATATAATTTTGATGAAGATTATGAAGTCTATAAGTATGGTCAACAAGTTTTAATATTTAATTCAGTCGTTAATATATTTATGTTTATTCTAGGATTATGTTTACATGAAGGACTTATGACACTAGTTTGGATGTTAGCATTTTCCGGATTAAGAGTGAATTTAGGTGGATATCATTGTGATAGTCCTGTTAAATGTTTTATTACATCTAATAGCGTTTATCTTATTTCAATACTAGCATATCAATATTTAAGTAATTATTTCCTTGTATTTTTATTTATACTATTTGTATTATTACTAGTAATGAGCAAATATTTTAAATATTTAAATAAAAAAGCAAAATTAACAATGTGCATTGAAGTCATTTGCCTTCTAATTCCAAAAATAAATATGATTATAGTTCTAACATTAATAGAAAATATAATTAGTTATTTAATGACAGCCAAAGAAAAAGTCAATTCGTAATGTGAATTGACTTTTTAAATACTATTTATTTTGTAGATATTCATCCATTGCTTTAGCAGCTTTTTTACCAGCACCCATAGCTAAGATAACTGTTGCTGCACCAGTAACAACATCTCCACCTGCATAAACACCATCTTTAGATGTTTTCATTGAATCTTCATCAACGATAATTCCACCCCAAGATTGGCAATCTAAACCAGGAGTTGTATGTCTAATCAATGGGTTTGGACTTTGTCCAATAGCAACAATAACTGTTCCTGTTTCAATTGTGAAGTTAGATCCTTCTTTAGCGATTGGTCTTCTTCTTCCAGATGCATCAGGTTCACCTAATTCCATTTCAACACATTCCATAGATTTAACCCATCCATCTTCACCTTCAATTTTAACTGGATTAGTTAATAATTTGAAAATAATTCCTTCTTCTTTAGCGTGATGTACTTCTTCAGCACGAGCAGGAACTTCTTCAGGTCCACGACGATAAACAATATATACGTTTTTAGCTCCTAAACGTTTTGCAGTTCTTGCGGCATCCATAGCAACGTTACCAGCACCGATAACACATACTGTATCTGTTACTTTAACTGGAGTTGGATGATCTGGGAATTGATATCCTTTCATTAAGTTAACACGAGTTAAGAATTCGTTCGCTGCATAAACACCGTTTAAGTTTTCCCCAGGAATTCCTTGGAAACGTGGTAAACCAGCACCACTACCTACGAAGATTCCTTGATATCCTTGTTCTTGTAATTCATCAATTGTAATTGAACGTCCTACAACAACATTTGTTTCGAAATCTACACCTAAAGCAGCAACACCGTCTACTTCGCTTTGTACTAATTTTTTAGGTAATCTGAATTCTGGAATACCATAAGATAATACCCCACCTGTTTTATGTAATGCTTCAAAAACAGTCACATCATAACCTTTTTTAGCTAATTCACCAGCACATGTAATACCAGCAGGTCCTGATCCAATAACAGCAACTTTTTTACCATTTTTTTCAATTTTTAATTCTGCAGGTTTTCCATGTTCTCTATGATAATCAGCAACGAATCTTTCTAATCGTCCGATTCCTACTGATTCAGTTTTAATTCCTCTAACACATTTACCTTCACATTGATTTTCTTGAGGACAAACACGTCCACAAATTGCAGGTAATGCATTTTCTCTTGTAATTGTTTGATAAGCTTCTTCAAATTCACCTTCTGCAACATGATGAATGAATTCAGGAATTGGTACTCCTACTGGACACCCATCCATACAGAATGGTTTTTTACAGTTTAAGCAACGAGTTGCTTCTTCCATAGCTTGTTCTTTTGTATATCCTAAAGAAACTTCTTCAAAGTTTTTATTTCTTACATTAGGATCTTGTTCAGGCATTTTAACCTTATTTGGTGACATATTAGGCATTATTTTGCACCTCCCATTAAATTACAAATACGATCTGCATTCGCATCTACTTGATGTTCTTCTTCTTTAAACATTCTTTGGCGAGCCATTAATTCATCAAAGTCTACTGATAAACCATCAAAGTCTGGTCCATCAACACATGCGAATTTAATTTTACCATCAACAGTAACACGGCAGCATCCACACATACCTGTACCATCAATCATAATAGGGTTTAATGAAACCATTGTTTTTAAATTATGAGGTTTAGTTACCCCAACAACAGCTTTCATCATAGGTACTGGTCCAATAGCGATAACTTCATCAATTGGATCACCACTATCAATTAATTCTTGTAATTTAACAGTTCCAAATCCTTTTTCTCCTAAAGACCCATCATCTGTCATCACATACACATTTTTACAGAAAGCTTTAAACTTATCTGCCCATAATACATATTGTGCTTCACGTCCACCAATGATAACATCCACATCTACACCCATTTCAGCTAATTTTTTAAGTTGTGGATATAATGGTGCACTACCAACCCCACCGGCAATACCAACAACATGATTTGATTTATGTAAATCAGTTGGTACACCTAAAGGTCCAACAAAGTCAGTGATTTCATCACCTTCGTTTAATTTTGCTAATTGACGAGTTGAAAAACCTACAATTTGATAAATAATTGTAATTGTTTCAGCTTCTCGATCATAATCAGCAATTGTTAAAGGAATTCTTTCTCCATCTTCACCAACTCTTAAAATAATGAATTGACCTGGTTCGCACTTTCTAGCAACCATTGGAGCATGAACTTCCATTAATTCAACAACATCATTTAGTCTTTCTTTTTTGACTATTTTGTACATTTCTGGTTTCCCCCAATTCTTTTAGACTACCTCTATTATACGCTTATGTGAATAAAAAAACAACGTTCCTTCTAGTAAGATTTACTAAAAGAAAATCGTTGTTTTAATTTTTTAAAAATTCTATATTTTGAATATTTTTTGCTCTTTCAAGCTTTTCAATTAAGTTAATATTATAGTTATTTTTAAACAATAAAGAATATAATATCCATTATATAATCTGCACTTACCTTTGATGAATAAGATCCTATCTTTGAAAAAATATTTTCTTTATAAAAAAGGGGAAAAATAAATTTTGTCCACATGGTAATAATCTTTGAAGATT
>ENA-OOWH01000779-OOWH01000779.1-human-gut-metagenome-genome-assembly--contig:-NODE-779-length-22854-cov-2.630642_pt1 | contig 22854 bp, 28 predicted proteins | sample MGYA00241576_ERZ501321 | MGnify/ENA primary metagenome ERZ501321 (study PRJEB25962, sample SAMEA2042733) | human gut metagenome | biome: human gut; feature: human-associated habitat; material: faeces... | reverse complement strand
TTCCTTCTTTTTTTTTATGTTTTTTTATTCATCAAAAAAGGTTCTCCTGTATGAGAACCCTTATAACATATTTTCTAATTCTTTCAAATCATGGATAATATAATCAATTTTTATGGATGCTTTATCATGTTGTGGATTATACCAACATGTATCAATTTGTGCATTTATACCGCCTTGCATATCACTTGTAAGAGAATCACCGATAATAAGTGTTTTATCTTTATCAAAGTGTTCAATATGTCTAAAACAGTAATCAAAAAACTCAATTTTAGGTTTTTGATATCCAATTTCTTCAGATATAAAAATATCTTTAAAATATTTATTTAAATCTAATAACTTTAATCGATTATATTGTGTACTAGCCACGCCATTTGTCACAACATAAAGATCATATTTTTTAGAAAGATATTCTAATATTTCAATGGCATGTTTAATCAAATACGTACCATGCCCTAAATTCCATTGATATTCATCTTCAAATGCAACACCATCTTCATTAATTCCAAGTTTATTAAATAATTTAACAAAACGCGTATAAACTACTGTTTTTTTATCAATTAATCCTAATTCAAAATCTTTCCATAATTTTGAATTTATTTCTTCATAAATTTCAAATATTTCTGATGTTAATTCTAAATGATGATCACTAAATGTTTTATGCATAGCATAGTCTTCAGCTTTTTTAAAATCAAGTAAAGTACCATCTATATCAAATAAAAGTGTTTTATATTCTTTCATAAATTCCTCCTAGGTCTTTATTATATAGAAAAGTTTAAAAAAATAAATAAAAAAGTGTATACACCATAAATAATCAGTTAAATATTATTTATAAAATAACTTATTACTTTTTTTGAATTTTTGTTATATATTTAGATAAGATATTTTACTATATTTTTATGAAAGAAAGGAGATGCAAAATGGGCATTTTTTTAGCGATAGATCTTAAATCATTTTATGCTTCTGTCGAATGTATTGAAAAAGGTTATGATCCTTTAGATACAAATCTTGTTGTTGCTGATGCTAGCAGGACAGAAAAAACAATTTGTCTAGCTGTTTCTCCTTCTTTAAAGAAATATGGTATTTCAGGTAGAGCAAGATTATTTGAAGTAATCCAAACCATTAACAGAGAAAATAATAAAAGGTTAAAAGAAAGTCATTATTTTAATGGTGAATCATGCTTAGAAAGTAAACTACAAAAAAATAAACATTTAAAAATAGCTTATGAAATAGCAACTCCAAGAATGTCCCATTATATGAAGTGGAGCCAAGAAATATATAAAATTTATCTTAAATATGTTTCTCCTGAAGACATTCATGTTTATTCAATTGATGAAGTTTTTATGGATATAACACATTATACTCACATTTATCAAAAAACACCTAAAGAGTTAGCTTCCCAAATTTTAAGTGATATTTATGAAACAACAGGCCTTATAGCGACAGCAGGAATTGGTACGAATTTATATTTATGTAAAGTCGCAATGGATATAGTTGCTAAGCATATAAACAAAGATGATAATGGGCAACGTATTGCCTTACTTAATGAAGAAAGATATCGAAAGTATTTATGGAATCATCGTCCAATCACTGATTTTTGGCGAGTAGGGAAAGGATATGCTAAAAAATTAGAAAAAGAAGGACTTTATACAATGGGAGATATCGCAAAATGTTCACAAGGTGCAGAGAATGAATATTATAATGAAAAACTTCTTTATGATTTATTTGGTGTTAATGCTGAGTTACTTATTGACCATGCATGGGGTTATGAATCATGTACAATGAAAGATATTAAAAATTATAAACCCGAAAGAAATAGTATTGGAACAGGTCAGGTATTAAGCCGTCCTTATAATTTTGAAAAAACAAAATTGATTGTTAAAGAAATGTTAGATTTGTTAGCACTTGATTTAGTAGAAAAAGGATTAGTAACCAATCAAATTGTTTTAACGATTGGTTATGATAAAGATAATGAATATCATGGAGAAATGATGATTGATCGTTATAATCGAAAGATTCCTAAACATACACATGGAACAATCAATTTAGAGCGTTATACTTCATCATCAAAATTGATAATTAAAGAAGTAATAAAGAAATTTGATGAAATAGTAAATAGGAATTTATTGGTTAAAAGAATCAATATTTCAGCATCCAATGTTTTATATGAAGATAAAGTAAAAGATATGATTTATCATCAACAATTGAATTTATTTACAAATCATCAAAATATAAATCAAAAATATGAAAAAGAAGCTTTAGAAAAAGAAAAGAATTTACAAAAAGCAACTCTTAAAATCAAACAAAAATATGGTAAAAATGCAATTCTTAAAGGAATGAATTTAGAAGAAGGAGCAACAACAAGAGAAAGAAATGAAATTATAGGGGGACATAAAGCGTAATGGCCACAATCAAAAATATTCATGATTATAGTGATATCATAAATCTTCCTTATAAAAAATCTAAAAAGTATAAACATATGTCTCAAAAAAATCGTGCAGCACAGTTTGCTCCTTTTGCTGCTCTTACAGGACATAAACAACTTATTCAAGAAACCCAAAGGCTAACAGAAGATAAAAAGGAGCTTGATGAAAATAAAAAAAGTATTTTAAATCAAAAATTACTTTATTTTATAGAAACTAAAGAAAAGATAAAAATTACTTACTTCAAAAAAGATCAAAAAAAATCAGGTGGAGATTATTTGACGACCATTCAAAGAATAAAAAAGATAGATTCAATTTATCAAACAATTACTCTTCAAAATGGTCAAATTATTAAAATGGAAGACATTTATGAAATCGAACAATAGGTCATATTCGTTGAATCCCTTATTTATTAGAGATATAATATTTGTAAGAAAGAAGGGGTGAATATGAAGGATATGAACGCATTAAATCATAAGTTACAAACCATGACAAGAAAGGAGTTAGGGGCAATTTGTAAATCACATAATTGTAAAATCAATGATGATAATTTATCGATTGCTTTACATTTGATGAAGAATAATCCTTCATCAATCCTAATCGAAGAATATCAAATTATATTTCTTATTGAATTAAAGAAAGAAACTTCTAAAGAAATATCAGATGAATTCGAAGATATCTTAAAACATGATTTCATTCATGAAATCGAATTACTTCATTAATAGCACATAAGTGCTATTTTTGTTTAATCAAAATGCTATTTATATGCTATAATGATGAATTGAGGAGAAATTTATGAAAAAAATTGAAAATACCGTTATAGGCCTTATTTTGATCATTATTGGAGTTATTATCGGACTAAATGCTTTTCATATTACAAATATAGATTTATTCTTTGATGGATGGTGGACATTATTTATTATTGTTCCTTGTTTTTTTGGTTTATTTAAAGATCAAGATAAAACAGGAAACATCATAGGTTTGATTGTAGGTATCTATTTATTGCTTTATTGTCAAGGATTAATAAATTTTCAATTTGCATGGAAATTAGTGGTTCCTGTTATCTTTGTATTAATAGGATTGAAAATGATTTTTAAAGATACTTTTAATAAAAAGAAACCTCGTCAAAATATTTATGATAATCAGTTATATACAGGTGGAAATTATGATGTTACTTTTAATGGATTGATATTAGATTTATCAAAGGCTTATTTAAATGAGAAAACGAACATTACGATTTCAACTTTGTTTGGTGGGGTTGATTTATATTTGCCAGATGATGTAAATATTCAAATACAATCATCTAATTTTTTAGGTGGTGTCGATCTTCATAAAAGAGAAAATAAAATAGAAAATACAAAAGTTATTTATCTTAATGCACGTTGTATTTTTGGTGGTATAAATATTAAATAAAAGGAGTCAATAGAATGGAAAGAAATTATCCAGAAATTATTATTTCAGATGAAGGTGTTACTTGGCTTGATAAAGGTCAAATGTGGATGTATAAAAATAATTTAGAACAATGTGATCCTCAAATAAAAAATGGTGAACTTGTTGATATTGTTACAAATAAAGGAAGATATTTAGGAACAGGTTTTATTTCTTTAAAAAGTCATATTACGGTACGTATTTTATCTAAAGATAGAAAAGAAATAATTGATCGTGAATTTTTTAAAAAGAGAATTCAACAAGCTTATGATTTTAGAAAAACTGTTGAAGGAGATAATTTATCTAATTGTCGTTTAATTTTTGGAGAAGCTGATTTATTACCTGGACTTGTGATAGATCGTTATAATGATATTTTAGTAAGTCAAATCAGTTCTTATGGTTTAGAACAAATTAAAGATATGATTTATGAAATTGTTTTAGATGTCTTAAAAGCAGATGGAGAAGATGTTAAAGGTATTTATGAAAGAAATGATATCCAAATTAGAACTAAAGAAGGTTTAGAACAATATAAAGGCTATTATAAAAATAAAGATTTACCTACACAAACAATTATTAATGAAAATGGTTTATTATTACATGTAGATGTTGAAAATGGACAAAAAACAGGATATTTTTTAGATCAAAAATCAAATCGTTATTTACTTAGAAAAATTGCTCATGGAAAACGTGTCGTTGACTGTTTTAGTCATACAGGTGGTTTTGCCTTAAATGCTGCTATGGGAAATGCTAGTCATGTTGTTTCTGTTGATGTTTCTAAAACAGCATTAGATCAAGGCTATCAAAATGCTAAACTTAATCATTTAGAAGAAAAAATTGATTTTGTACAAGCAGATGTCTTTGATTATTTAGATGAATTAAAAGAAAATGAATTTGATATAATTGTTTTAGATCCACCAGCATTTACGAAATCAAGAAGAACTGTTCAAAAAGCTTATAATGGTTATAAAAGAATCAATAAACAAGCAATGAAAGTTTTAAAAAATGGAGGATATCTTATTACATGTAGTTGTTCACGTTTTATGGAAACAGCTAATTTTGAAAAAATGTTAAGAGAAGCTGCAAGTGAAGCAGACGTTGTTTTAAAACAAGTTTCTGTTACTCAACAAAATGCAGATCATCCTATTTTATGGACAATGGAAGAAACATCTTATTTAAAATTCTATATTTTCCAAATTATTTAAGAGTTAGATTTTTTCTGACTCTTTTCTAAATTATTTCCTTGGAAATAATTTATTGCAACAAAATAACAGAAAGAATATAATACATATTGGGTGAAAAAGATGGATAAAAGTACAAATGCGGTTGCTTATGCACCGGGATATTATATTCGAGATATACTTACAACTTTAAATATCTCTTATAACGATTTTGCACAAAAGATGGATATGAATCTAGATGAAGTGACACAACTTATTTTAGGGGAATGTGAACTTAATGAAGAAATTGCTAAAAAATTAGAAGCATTCTTTCATGTGGAGGCATCACGTTGGCTTACTTTAGAAAAGCAATATCGTATGACAAAGAAATGATTTCATTTCTTTTTTCTTTGTCAAAATATGCTTTATAAGCATAATATTATCTACAATAAAAGTATTGGAATAATAAAAATAAAGAAGATAAAATATCACTATACATTTAAGTTATAGTAGATTGCACAATTATTATTGTACATCTTGAATTAAAAGAAATAGAATAGTAAACAGGAGGGATAATATGAAGAAAAAGAAAACATTTGATATGTTAAATGGTTCTATTTGGAACAAGCTCATACTTTTTGCTTTACCATTAGCAGCAAGTAGTATTTTACAACAATTATTTAATGCAGCGGATGTTGCTGTTGTCGGAAGTTTTGCAGGAAGTGGGGCATTAGCTGCCGTTGGAGCAAATGGTCCAATCATTAATTTACTTGTTAACTCATTTGTAGGGTTATCAATAGGTGCTAATGTTGTTATTGCATCATTTATAGGACAAAATGATGAAAAGAGAACATCACTTGCAGCACATACTTCAATTTTAATGTCGGTGATTATTGGAATTGTTTTATTGTTTGTAGGATTCTTTTTCGCAAGACCTATTTTAGAGTTGATGTCAACACCAGATGATATTATTAATCTTGCAGAAGTATATTTAAAAATTTATTTTATTGGGGTTCCTTTTGTCATGCTCTATAACTTTGCTGCAGCTGTTTTAAGAAGTAAAGGAGATACTCAAAGACCACTTATTGCATTATTTATTGGTGGAGTCATTAACATTATTTTAAATTTATTCTTTGTTGTTGTTTTACATATGTCTGTAGAAGGAGTAGCTATTGGAACTGTTGTTTCTAATATCTTTAGTTCTATGATGTTACTTTATTGGTTAATGCATGAAACAGATGCTTTAAGAATTGATTTAAAACAATTAAAAATCAATGATCGAATCTTAAAAAGAATTGCTAAAATTGGAGTACCTGCAGGGTTACAAGGCATGGTCTTTTCTATTTCTAATGTATGTATTCAATCTTCATTAAATGCTTTAGGATCTGATGCGATTGCAGCAAGTTCAGCAGCTTTAAACTATGAATATTTTGCTTATTATATATTAAGTTCATTTGCTCAAGCTGCGGTTACATTTATTGGACAAAATTATAGTGCTAAAAAATATGACCGTTGTAAAAAGATTACACTTCAATCTTTCTTATTAGGGGGAGCAACAACAATGGTTGCTTGTATGATATTTGTAATCTTTGATCATTTCTTTATTAGTTTCTTTACATCAGATGTTTCAGTAGCTAGTTTAGCTTATACAAGAATGAAAATTATTTTACCATTCCAATTCCTTAACATGTCAATTGAAGTTTTCTCAAGTGTAATGAGAGGTGTTGGTTATTCAAGTGTTCCAGCAGGTATTTGTGTTGCGGGAATTTGTGGAGTAAGACTTGCTTACTTATATACAATTTATCCATCAATTGCCTCATACGATCATTTATTAATCATTTATCCAATTAGTTGGTTTGTTACTGTATTAGCACTAGCACTTGTTTATTTCATTCATGTACGCCCAAAAGTTTATCATCATCAAGCAGCCAATTAAGGCTGCTTTTCTTATCTCTACGATGCGTTTGTTTACATTTTGTATGAATATACATAAAATGCAAGTGAGGTGAAAGTTATGAATCAAGAAAAAATAGGAAGTTTTATTGCTCAAAGAAGAAAAGATAAAAAGCTTACACAAGCTAAACTTGCAAGCTATTTAGGAATTAGTGATCGGACAATTTCTAAATGGGAAAGAGGAAAGGGTCTACCAGATCCTATGTATATGTTAGAACTCTGTCAAATATTAGATATTTCAGTCAATGAGCTGTTAACGGGAGAATTTATCGAAGAAAGAAATTATCAACAAAAAGCAGAAGATAATTTATTAATGATGGCCAATCAAGAAGTAAAACAAACAAAGAAAATGTTCTTTTATGAAAATGTTATTGGCATTGGTTCAACGAGTATCTTTTTGATTTTAATTTTTATGTCTGTTTATTTTGTTGAAAACAGTGTATTAAAAGTCATCTTGTTTATCTTAAGCTTTATCTTTTTGATTATTGGTGTATCAATTGCTTTAAAAATAGAAACAGAAGAAGGCTATTATGACTGTCTAAAGTGTCATCATAAATATATTCCAAGCTATCAACAAGTTTATTTTGCAATGCATTATGGAAGAACAAGATATATGAAATGTCCACATTGTCAAAAAAGAAGTTGGCAAAAAAAGATTTATTCAAAATAAAAATTCGTTATAATAAAGATATAAAAAGAAAAGGAATTTGAAAGATGAATAAACATATAGAAAAAGCAAAAGAATTAAGAAATGCTACACCCATGGTTCATAATTGTGCACAAACAATTATGGAAGTTTATGCCGATGATTTAGGAATCAATAAAGAACTTGCTAATCATTTGGGATGTAACTTTGGTGGTGGTATGAAATGTGGGAGCGTCTGTGGTGCTATTACCAGTGGTTTAATGATTTTAGGAGCAAAAGGAATTGATTCACCAGCAAAAGTGAACCAATTTATCAAAACAATTTCTAATAATCATCATGGACTTATTAATTGTGCAGATTTACTTAAAGAAAATGCAAAGAATGGTGGACAAAAGAAACCTCATTGTGATGGGATGATTCAAGAAGTAATCGAACTTATTGATCAAATGGAGAAAGAAAATGATTGAAGAAATTGAACAAGGCATGATTTTATATACTCAAGGAAATAAAATCAAACATGATGTTGCCCATTTTTTAAAAGTGCATCAATATGCACGTATTATTGGAAAATTAGAGCATTTAGAAAAAAGAGAACAAGAAATACTCGAAGTAGCTGCTATTGTTCATGATATAGCTTGTCCAATGTGTCGTGAAAAATATGGAAATTCTGCAGGATATTTACAAGAACAAGAAGGACCAGCTTTAGTAAAAGATTTCTTAAAAAATTATTCTTTAGATGAAGCTTTTATTGAACGTGTGGCTTATTTAGTAGGACATCATCATACGTATAAAGATGTAGATGGTTTAGATTATCAAATTTTATTAGAAGCTGACTTTTTAGTAAATGGTGATGAATCGAATTTAACTAAAGAAGCTATCGAAAAAATGAAAAAGAATATTTTTAAAACAAAAACAGGAATAGAACTATTAAATCATATTTTTGAATTATAAAATATGTTATAATGAAAGTCCTTGGCAGGGGCGTGAAAAAGCAATGTGAAAACATTGTTTTTTCTTTTTAAGAAATAATTTTGTTTTTTATAAAGGCTTTGTTATAATAGTCGCAAAGGTAGGTAGAAAAATGTATAAATTAATAGCATTAGATTTAGATGGAACATTAACAGATAAAAATAAAAATATTTTAGAAGAAACAAAGCAAGAACTTATTAAATTAGCACAAAAAGGTGTTATTATTGTTTTAGCTTCTGGAAGACCAACAGCTGGTATCTTTAAAGAAGCAAAAGAATTAACTTTAGATCAAGTAGGAGGATATTTATTATCTTTCAATGGGGCAAGAGTTTTAGATTATAAAACAAATGAAGTTGTTTATGAACAAACATTATCAAGTAAAGTTGCTCATGAAATGTATGATCGTGCCAAAGTATTTGGTTTATCACCACTTACATATAACGCTACTGAAATCATTACAGAAGATATTGGAGATCATTGGATTCAATTAGAAAGTTTCACAACAAAAATGAATATTAAACATGTTCAAGATTTTAAAAAAGAAGTGAACTTTGATGTCAATAAAGTATTGATTACTGGAGAACCTGCATATGTGGCTCAAATTTTAGATGAATTCAAAGCTCCATATGAAGGAAAGATGTCTATTTATAGAAGTGATCCTTATTTTATTGAATGTATGGCAAATGGAATTGATAAAGCTGCTTCTTTAGATGTTTTATGTAAGAAATTAGGAATTAAACAAGAAGAAACAATTGCTTTTGGTGATGGTTATAATGATTTATCATTAATTGAATATTGTGGATATGGTGTTGCTATGGAAAATGCTGTAGATGAAGTAAAAGAAAGAGCAAACTACATTACTTTATCTAACAACGATAATGGAATTGCTTATTGTTTAAAACAATTAGAAGAAAAAGGACTTATTTAAACTCTTAAGAAATTAAGAGTTTTTTAAAATGATAAAAAAACAAATCGCTTTTCATAGCACAGAAATAGAAGAAGTATATACCCTTTATCAACAAGCATTTCCAAAAAATGAACAAATGGATTTAACTCGATTATTTGATGAATTACATTTAGGCGCTATTTATGGTTATTATCAAGAAAATCAACTTGTAGGTTTTGCTATTTTATGTATTCAAAGTCAAATAGCGCATATTTTATATCTTGCTGTAAAAAAAGAATATCGTGATCAAGGTATAGGAAGCTATATTCTTAATGATCTAGCAAAACAATATGATTCTAAAAAGATTATTGTAGATATTGAAAAAATTAAAGATACTTCTAATAAAGAACAAAGAATAAAAAGAAAACAATTTTATTTAAAAAATGATTTTAAAGAAACAGATGTCTTTTATGCTTGGCAAGGAGAAGATTATGTTATTTTAAGTAGAAATGGAATTGTTCAAAAAAAAGAATTTTGGAATTTTTGGGATTTCTTAAAGGAGGAGAAAAAATGAAGTTAGTTGCACCTAAACTATCCTATATAGAAAAAACAAGTTTTGAAGAATGTTTAAAAAAAATGAAATTTCAAGATGTTCATATTGATCAAAATATTCAACAAAGAACAATTATTCAAGATTTAACTTTTGATGGTTGTCTTTTTGAAAATATTGATTTTACTAAAGTTTCATTAAAGCATCTTGATTTAATAGATGTTACTTTTGATAAATGTGATCTATCAAATCAAAATTTTGATCATCAATATTTAAATCGTGTACAATTTAAAAACTGTAAATTAACAGGAACTTCTTTTATTGAAACAAATTTAAAAGATGTTTTATTTGATCATTGTCAGGGACGTTATAGTAATTTATCATCAAGTCAATTGTTCAATGTTATGTTTGATCATTGTGATTTACAAGAAGCATCATTTTATGATGCAAACTTTAAAAAAATACAATTTAATGAAACAAATTTAATACAAAGTGAACTTGCTTCATTACATCATAAAGGATTAGATTTATCTACATGTCAAATACAAGGGGCAATGTTTGATCTAGCAAGTTTAAAAGGATTGATTATTAATGATTTTCAAGCTGTAGATTTAATAGGGATCCTTGGTGTTAAAGTAAAATAAAAATGTTGTCATTTGGCAACATTTTTATGCTATATAAGCAAGTAATAATTTTAAAGTATTTTCTACAGCTTGAAGATGTGTTCTTTCCATACCATGACTAGCTGCTACACCTGGGCCAATTAAAGCGCCTTTAATATTTTGACCACCACGTAAAGCGGCTGAAACATCACTGCTGTAATAAGGATAAATATCAATAGCGTATTGTAACTGATGCGTACTTGCAAGTTCAATGAGTTTAGAAGTTAAATCATAATCATAAGGTCCACTACCATCTTTAGCACAAATACTGACATCATATTCACTACAAGCTAAATCTTCACCAATACATCCCATATCTACAGCAATCAATTCATCAATATCAGGATGAATATAACTACTTCCGTGTCCTACTTCTTCATAAGTAGAAATAATAACAATGAGATTATGTCTGGGTTTAATATGATTATTAGCTAAATGCTTAAGTATTCCAAATAAAATAGCGACAGACATTTTATCATCTAAAAAACGTGATTTAATAAAACCAGATGCTGTAATTTCAGTTTTAGGATCATAAGCAATATAATCACCATTTTGAATACCTAAAGCGTGTACATCTTCTTTATTTTTAACTACTTCATCAATTCTTACATGCATATTTTCACAATCTCTCGGTGCACTTTTAGCATCTTTATAAACATGAACAGCAGGATAATTAGAAAGAATTGTTCCTGTATAACATTTACCACTTCTTGTATGAATACGACAATATTCACCATCCAATGTAGGAATAATTGGACCACCAACATTTGTAAAAGCTAATGTGCCATCACTTTTAATACTTCTAACCATTAATCCTAAAGTATCCACATGACCACAAAATCCTACTGTATAATCATCTTGACCTTCAACATAAATTTCTAGATTTCCTTTATTTGTTTGATGCGTATGAAATCCTAAATTCTCAGCTTCTTTTTGACAATGGTGAATGACTTCTTTGGTATATCCAGAAGGACTATCAATTGCCATGATTTCTTTTAAAAAGTTTATGATATAATCATTCATTTTACTACCTCCTAAAGGTATTATACCATAATAAATTATACTTGATTTCATACAATTTGATTGACAAGTATGTTGGACTTTGTTATTCTTGAAAAGACAAAATAGAAGAATTGGTAGAGGTGCATGAATCAAGAGTAATTGTTGATAATGTTTGGTGACAGTCAACAATGAAAGGGAAACGTGCCGAAGAAAATAACAGCACCAAATGTTATTTATCTGGGAAATTATAAAATATATAATTTCTTGTCACTTTTTAGTGGAGAGCTATCTTGTATGTAAAGTACTTTGATATTCTCAAGGTACTTTTTTTATGGAGGGAAAGAATGAATTATGTAAAGACAATATGGGCTTTATTACCGCCTGTAATCGCAATTATTTTTGCTTTAAAAACAAAAGAAGTTTATATTTCATTACTCATTGGAATTGTTTCAGGAACTTTATTACTGACAAATTTTCATCTTGTTGAAAGTTTAAATTTATTGTTTGATACAGTTGTTAATTGTTTAAGTAAACCTTCTAATATTGGAATTTTAATATTTTTAGTAATGTTAGGAATTATTGTGACTTTAATGACTAAAAGTGGAGGAAGTCAAGCTTATGGAAAATGGGCTAAAAAGAAGATGAAATCTTCTAAACAATCTTTGTTTTCTACTTTTATTTTAGGCGTTGTTATCTTTGTTGATGATTACTTTAACTGTTTAACAGTTGGAAGTGTTATGCGTGAAATCACAGATGAATTTAAAGTTTCAAGAGCAATGCTTGCCTATATTATTGATAGTACAGCAGCACCTGTTTGTATTATTGCACCTATTTCATCATGGGCTGCAGCTGTAAGTGGTTATACCTCAGGGGATGGTTTTCAATTGTTTTTAAATACAATTCCTTTTAATCTTTATGCTCTTTTAACAATTGTCATGGTTTGTTATGTTATTGGCAGTGAGTTTCATCTTGGAAAGATGAAAAAACATGAATTAGCTGCTCAAAATGGCGATGTTTGTTTTGGGGATGATTCTTATCAGACAAATGAAGAAATTTCTTATAATCAAAAGGGGAAAGTTCTAGATTTGATTTTACCTGTTATTGTTTTAATTATGAGTTGTATTATTGGGATGATTTATACTGGAGGATTCTTTGATGGAAAAGATTTAATTACTGCTTTTAGTCAATGTGATGCTTCGAGAGGGCTTGTTTATGGTACATTTGTTACTTTGATCTTTGTCTTTATTTTATATATTCCAAGAAAAATTATTTCTTATAATGAATTTGTAGAATGTATTCCTGAAGGTTTTAAAGCAATGGTTCCGTCTATTTTGATTTTGGTTCTTGCATGGTCTTTAGGAGATTTAGTTTCTAATCAGTTACAAGCAGGGGCATTTGTTTATAATACGTTACAATCTGCTTCTATTTCAACAGCTATTTTACCAGCATGTTTATTTATTGTTGGGGCAGGTCTTTCTTTTTCAACAGGGACATCTTGGGGAACTTTTGGTATTTTGATTCCGATGGCAACTTCTTTATTTCCAGAAGGATCAACAATGTTGGTGATTTCCATTGCTTCCATTCTTGCAGGTGCCGTTTGTGGTGATCATATTTCACCTATTTCAGATACGACAATTATGGCTTCTACAGGGGCGCAATGTAATCATCTTTATCATGTAACCACTCAAATTCCATATGCCTTAGTTGTCGCAAGTGCTTGTTTTATAGGATATCTTGTTGCTGGATTTACACAAAATGTATTATTAACATTATTTGTTGCTTTTGTTTCATTAAGCATCATTATTTTTGTAATTCGTCTTTATCAAAAAAAGAGTTCATAAAAACATTTGAACCTCAAAATATATTGTGGTATAGTGTTGCGGGTGATAAAAATGAAAAAGAGTAAGATATCTTTAATAATGAAAATCATTGCAGTAGTCGCATCTCTTTATGGAATGTTACAATCATTAGATCATTGGATGTTTTTTACGTATTTTACGAATTTATCCAATATCTTTATAGATATTGTGTTAGTGATTTTCATTATTTATGATCTAAAAAAAGCAAAATATATACCACAAGGGATGTACCTTATTAAATTTATGGCAACGATTTCCATTACATTAACGTTCTTTGTTTATATGTTGTTACTTGCACCAACGAATAGTCAGGGATTTATTGGTGCCTATTTAAATAATGGAGCAGGAAGTTTATGTGTACATTTCATTACACCAGTTCTTGCTATTATTGATTTTCTATTATTTAGTGAACACTATAGACCAGATGAAAAACATGTTTATTATTCAGTAGTACCACCACTTGTTTATGTAGGTTATGTGATTGTTTTAGGAAATGTTTTTCATATAAGATGGTACAAGGATATGTTGGCTCCTTATAATTTTTTAAATTATGGTGCACCAACAGGATGGTTTGGATTTGATTTATCTTTATTAGGTTCAAAAACATTAGGTATTGGAACTTTCTATATGATTGTTGTTTTATTAATTATTTTTATTGGTTTAGGTACTTTATTTTTAAAATTAAAGAGAACAAAGAAAGATTTATATTAATCTTTGTTAGATTAATTAAAAGATTGTAATAATTTGGGATTACCCCTTTTATTACAATTTTTTTGTTATGATACACAGGCAAAAATGATATTATTTTAGTTTTTTGAAAAAAACAAAAGAAAAAATTGAATTGTGATAAGATAGTAAGGATTTATAGGGGGGAAAATTTATGGATATCATGGTTGTCTTTCAAACAATGTTAAAATTGTTTTTATTACTTATTTTAGGATTTGTTTTATTTAAATGTCATATTTTTGATGAATATACAAATAAAAAAATATCAGCTTTAATTGTCAATGTTGCTTCACCAATGTTGATTATTAGTTCTATTGCGGGGGTTGAAGGAAGTAATAAAAGTATTGTCTTTTTAATGATAGGTGCAGGTATTTTAATGTATATCGGTTTTATTATTTTAGGGAAAATCATTAATCGAATATTTCCATTTCCTAAAAAAGATTGGCCTGTTTATGAATGTATGGTCGTTTTTGCGAATACAGGATTTATGGGATATCCTGTTTTATTAGATGTTTTTGGACAAGAAGCTGTTTTCTATGCATCACTTATTCATATGGCTTTTAACTTTTTTGTGTATACATACGCTATTATGTGTCTAACAAAAGGAGACGATAGTGAATTTAAATTAAATTTTAAACAATTATTAACACCAGGAATTATTTTGATTTTTGTAGGAATATTTATTTACTTATTCGATATTCAACTTCCTAGTGTACTTATGGATACGATTAATAGTGTTGGTTCACTTACAGCTCCACTTTCAATGATGATGATTGGTTCATCATTAGCTGTTTATCCTATTAAAGATAGTTTTACAGATTGGCGTAGTTATGTCTTTGCTTTTGTTCGTTTAATGATTGTTCCTTTTGTAACAATGATCATGTGTCGTTTATTACACATTGATGCTTATTACGCTAATATTACAATTATTACAAATGCGATGCCAGTAGGATCAATGGTTTTAATGCTGGCAACACAATATAATGCAAATGTAAAAATCGTTACAAGAAATATTGTTGTTTCAACTTTATTATCAGTGATTACAATTCCAATTGTTGTCGCAACAATGTTATTATAGGAGAAAAATATGAATTATAAAATTTATGATCAATTGCCTCAAGAAGCAAAAGAAATTAGAATTAAAGTTTTTATGGAAGAACAAGGATTTAAAGATGAATTTGATGATTTAGATGATCTTTGTCAACATCTTGTTGTTTTTGGAAATAATCAACCGATAGGAACATGTCGTTTTTATTATGATGAATCTTTAAAGTCAAATGTGCTTGGAAGAATTGCAGTTATTAAAGAATATCGAGGAAAAAAAGTAGGACAATATATTGTTAAAACTGCCTGTTCTTTAATTCAAGGAAATGTTTGTTTACATGCGCAATTACAAGCTAAACCTTTTTATGAAAAATTAGGCTTTAAAGCTTATGGTGAAATAGATTATGATGAATATTGTCCCCATACATGGATGAAAAAAGAGATGTGAAAACATCTTTTTATTATGTCAATAATTGACAATTGAAAGAGCTTACGCTACAATTTAGACAAAGGAGACACATAGTCTCATTATTTAATGATTTAATATGGTACAATAAGTCTCAATTAAGAAAAAGAAAGGAAAAATTCAAATGAAAATCAAAAAAATATTTTTATCAATGTTGTTGATGATCGTAGCTATATGCTTTTGTCCAACAAAAGTATTTGCGACAAGTACGATAGAAAGAACAACAACATTAGACGTAAGCAAATTTATTCAAGATGAGGAAAATAAAGAAGAAGGATGGAGTTGGAATTCAACTACAAATACATTAACATTAACAAATGTGAATTTTAATACGGGTGATAACAAGAGCATTGTTTTACCATCTGATAGAGATATACATATTGTATCAAATGGAAATAACAAGCTTATATCTAGCAAAACAGTCATTTATGGCAAAAAGGATGGTCCGGGATTTATTATATTTGGTGGCAATGGATTATTAGAATTAAACTCTAAGAAAGAATTACCAACAATAGATGCTAATGATCTTTTATTTGAAAGTGGAACAGTTAATGCTATTGGAGGCAGCATAATTACTATGCAAACTATAAAAGTTGACGGTGGATATGTCAAAGTTGATACCTCACAGGTAAGTGACGATGGTTGGACAGATGGACTCTATGCATGTGGAAGTATCGAAATATCTAGTGGGACAGTAGATATTATTTCAAACAGAGTAGGTATATTTGCTACAGGAACAGGACATCCAAATCCAACGACAGGAATAAAGATAACTGGAGGGAATATTGATGTATCAGCCAAATTATATGGAATGTGTTCAGGAAATAATACATACAAAAAAGACGTTTACATTGAAACAACAGGTACAATAGATTTTAAAGACAGTTCAATAGGTATAGCGTTGGCAAATGGAAATTTAACAATAAAAAAAGGAAACATTATTTTAAAAGAGGGCAACCAATTATATGTGAATTCTAAAAGTAACACGCAAGGAACAGTAACAATTGAAAAAGCTGATTATACAAAAGTTAATGAAGCAAAATCAAAAGTACCAGCTGATTTAAGCGTTTATACGGATGAATCGGTAAAAGCATTACAAGATACTTTAGCAGCTGTTGTAGAAGATAAGGATGTTACTGAACAAATTGCTGTTAATGGTTATGCAACATCAATTGAAAATGCTATTGTAGGTTTAAAATATAAACCTGCTGACTACACAAAAGTCAATGAAGCAAAAGCAAAAGTGCCAAGTGATTTAAGTATCTATGCAGATGAAACAGTAAAGACATTAAAAGATGCTCTTGCTTTAGTAGAAGAAGGAAAGAATATTACCGAACAAGCAACGGTAGATGGTTATGCAGATGCAATTAATAAAGCTATTGAAGGACTTGTAAAGAAACCTATCATATATAAAGTTATTGAAGGTGAAGGAGGAACTTTTGTTAAGAAAAGTGGAAAAGATATTTCAATACGAATAGATCATGAATATACAGAAAATGTAAAAGTTGAAGTAGATGGAAAAGAAGTTTCTAAGACAAATTATAAAGTGATAAAAGGATCAACAATTGTTACGTTTAATAAGGAATATTTAGAATCATTACCTGTTGGTAATCATGAGGTCAAGGTTTATTTTGAAGATGGTTATGCAACAACAACTTTAATCATTAAAGAACAAACAAAAGATAATAATGAAAAGAAAGATACCATATCAAATAATCAAGAAAATGTAAAAGCTGAAAATAAACAAGAAGTTAAAAAGGTAAATACAGGTGATAATACAAATATTACCCTTTATACTTCACTACTTATTATAAGTGTTATTGTTGTTTCAGGAACAATTGTTTTACGAAAAAAGAAAAGTTAATTTAATCAAAAGAATCCTATAAACAGTAAATCCAGAAGAAAAAACTTCTGGATTTATTAATTAATAATTATCTTTTTCATTAAGCACTTTTTCATGATAAAGTGCTTTTAAAATACCCTCTTGATCAAAATTATCGGTAATATAAGTTGCCTTTTCTTTTAAAACATCTACTGCATTACCCATCGCAATGCCATGTCCTACTTCTCTAAACATCGCTTGATCATTATAACCATCGCCAAATGCATAAGCATTATCCTTATCAATATGGAAATAATCTAATAGATAGGCAATCGCACTACCTTTATCAAATTCAATTGTTGAACAATCACAAGAACCCATTCCGCCATGATCATTAATAATTAAATCTTCTTTAAAGATTTCAACCATTGTTTGGTAATGTTCTTGACTTTGATAAAACATATCAAACGTATAAAAATCTCCTTCTAAAGAATCCACAAGATGTTCAATACCATATTCCTTTTCTAAATCAACTTCTTGTTTTTGATCTAAATGATATTTTAAAGCTTTATCATCACTAACAAACATCGCCCCTAGTTTTCCTTGATCAAGTTTATGTACATAATAATCTAATTGTTTCTTAGTAAAAGCTCTACTATAAAGCTTCTTTCCTTCATAAAGAATATAACGTCCATTACAACTAATAATTCCACTAACAAGATCACCAAATAAACGTTTGGCATAAAATGGAGCTCTTCCCGTACAAATAAACGTCTTATATCCTTTTTCTTTTAATAAATGCAGTGCTTTTAAATTTGATTCTGTAATAACACCATGTTGTCCTAGTGTCCCGTCAATGTCAAAAAATAATATCTTATCCATACCTATTCTCCTTGAAAATGATACATCATAATACTTCCTGCCACAGCCACATTTAATGATTCAATGGTTGTAATTGGAATATAGGCAATTTGATCACAAATGTCGATAATCTCTTTTTCCATCCCATTCCCTTCATTTCCTAAAACATAGGCCATCTTTTCTTGTTTTTTAATTTCATGAATAGGTCTTCCATTTTCTAAAGCACTGCCTACAACACAGACACTTTTTTCTTTTAAAGCAGGAATAATTTCTTTTAAATCCCCATAAAGACAAGAAAGATGGAAGTGTGCTCCTTGCATTGATCGCAGTAATTTATCATTATAAAGATCCACACATTCATTAGATAAAATCACTTGATCTATGCCAAAAGCAAGTGCTGTACGAATAAGTGTTCCAATATTTCCAGGATCTTGTAGATAATCTAAAATCAAATATCTTTTTCCATCAACTAATTTCTTATCTTTTTGAATAAAACATCTTGCCATAATAGGTTGAGGTGTTTTAGTAAAAGCAAGTTTTTCCATAATTTCTTTAGATACTACTAAATTTTCTACACCTAAATCAACCGGTTCAGTTGAAATAATCAAATCTGTTTGTTTAGCTTTGATTGCTTCCTCTACTAAATGATTTGTTTCTACTAAATAATAATCTTTTCGATATTTCTTTTGTTTTAATTTTAATAATTCTTTAACCGTTTTATTTTGCATTGACGTAATCATATACCCACATCCTTTAATAATCTTTCTCTTTCTTTATAATCTGGCATTCTTTTTTCTATTTCATGATAGAATGCTTTTGAATGATTTGCTTCAAGAAAATGACAAAGTTCATGAACAATAACATAATCAATTAAAGCATAATCAATATGTGCTAATACTAAATTAAAGCACACTCTATTTTTTTGATAAAAACAAGCACCCCATCTTCTTTTCATTTTCTTAATTTGAATTTCAGGAAAAGCATGATGAAAGCTCGTACTTAAATAAAAATCTATTCTTTCTTTTAAATAATTCATCAATTCTTGTTTTAAAAACATTTCAATGGTTGCTTGGATATTTTTTGAATAAACATAGATTTGACGATCATGAATGGCACATTTTTTGATATTCATATCTTTTAAAATAATTTGATATTTTTGATTAAACAAATAAACATAACCATCTTCTTGATAGTTATATTTAGGAACATATCCTTTTATTTGTTCAAGTATTTCTTCTTGATGATTTCTAATCAATTTTTCTATTTCACTTTGAGGAAACAGAGGTGAACAACGAATTACCACTTCTCCTTTTTCTACTCTTAAGTAACAATTCTTAATTCTTTTATAATGAATTTTATAAACAATTTCTTGTTGATCTAAAATAATTATTTTAGTTTCTACCATGTATATTTTTCTCCTTTTTGGGTCACTCTTTTTAAGGAGTGATAAAATGGATATTCGACAAGCTATATTTCAAAGACTACATGCTTGTTCAAGTAGTGAACTTAAAGAGATTATTGAAAGTGGTATTGCTTCTAAAGAAGAAACCGTCTTACCAGGGCTTGGTGTTCTTTTTGAAACTTATTATAATTCTCTAAGCTCAAAAGATGAATTACTTGACAGTCTTAGTCATTTATTAAAATAGACTCTTAGAGTCTATTTTTATATATTTGTTTCAGTGAACGTAAAATCATAAATCCAAACATCAAATAAGCATCTATATGAAATAATGTTGGCAATTGAACAATTTGTATAATAACAAGTAAAATAGCCATGATTACATACATCATCCATGAGATTGAATAATTATGCTCATGATACATAAATTTTAATATTTGATGATGATTTTCATCATACCAATCATTAATGATTTTAAACAATTCAAAAAGCAAATAATTAAAAATCCATAATAAGCAAAAATACATTAATGTAAAAATATTATTAAAAAAGATGTATGGTATTGTTGCTGGAAAGGATATTTGATAATAATTTGATAAATCCAAACTAAATGTAAAAAGTGTAATTAAAAAAGTCATGATTCCATTTCTTGCAAGATATAAAACAATAAAATCTTTTTTTAATTTTAAGTATCTTTCTTTATTCATACAAACCACCATTTTCCTTTGAAAAGTTTAATTTGAAAACATAACTTTTTTGACTTTGATCTTTTGATAAAATAATAACAACACTTAATTTTTTCTTTTTTAAAGATCCTTGATTTAAATCATGATTATATGTTTGATAGATTTTTTGATTAACAATTTCTTTAGTCTTTCCATTTATTTTTTTAAATACAACATAATTCTTATCATTTTTATCATTTAATTTATTACTTTTTAAATAACGATATTCTAATGAAATATTTGGATATTTCTTCAATAAATCTTCATCTGTAGACGTTAAATACCCAAGTCTCATAAAATCATCACTGACACATGCATTTTCTACTTTAAATGTTTTTGAAGAACATGCTAATTTTTCAACTTGTTTTAATTTTAAAGTATGTTGATAAACCGTCTTTTGGTTATCATCTTTGATGATTAACTGAACATTTTTGATTTCTTTTATATTTTTTAAATCTTCCTTATTTTCTAAAGAATAACTTCCACCCTCTAAATATTTTAAAGAATAATCAATATGTTGTTTTCTATTTATTTGAATTATGACATCAATATCTTGTCCGTCTACAAGAGAATCGATTTTTCCTAAAACAAGTGTCCCATCTCCACAATGATAATTTGATTGATCTTTATAAAGCTCATAATCCTGTAAAGTAAAGCCTTGATGATTTAATGATAAAAAATAATCATAATACGTTTTTGTATTATATGTATGAAAAGAAAAATTATCATACATTGTTAGTAAAGAAACAAAAACGATTATCAGGCATAAACATGTAATAATTAAATTTGATTTATGTTTTTGATCCATATTTTCTCACCACAACTATTATACACAATAGTTTTGTTTTTACCAAATATGACATAATATGATATGATTTAAAAAAGGAGGATTTCTCATGGAAAAAGAAATATTATTTAAAAAAATAGAAAATACAAATCATTTAAATGAGCTTTACCAGTTATGGAATGAATTTAAAGCTTATCTTGAAAATCAACCAAGTTTATTGGAACTTGGTCAACTCTTTGGATTTAATTATCATCTTCAAGAAAAATTCAATCAATTAAGTCAACTTTTTATTCAAGAAAAGAAATACCAAGAAAGTATAGAATTTCATCAAGACTTTATGAATTATTTTAAAGATGATAAATATCTTTGCCCTTTTTATAAAAACTTAGCTTTATCTTATTTTTATCAAGATAATGATCAAGGAATTTCATATTTTCAAGAATTACTTGAACGTTACCCTTATGATTATGAAATTATGGATGCTTATTTTTCGTGTCTTTATAAACAAAATAACTTACAAGAATTAAAAAATATGATTCAAAAACATTTACCTCTATCTATCGAATATAATATTGAAACAGAAAATATTATTCATCATGTCATTGAGCTTTTTAAAGCAATAAATGAAGAAGAACTTGCTTTACAATATGCTCAAATTGAAAAGCAACAAAATGATTTTGGTAAGAAAAAACCAACAAAAGTCATCAAAGTGGGGCGTAATGATCCTTGTCCTTGTGGAAGTGGTAAAAAATATAAAAAATGTTGTGGTAAATAATGAAGAAGTTCTTTCTTATTTTCATACCGATCATTTTGATTCTTACTTACATTTTTTATCAAAATAATCTTTTATCTCATCCAAAATATACAAATGATGATTTTGGTATTCAAACTTATAAAAGCATAAATGATCAAGATCATGATGGTATTGACGATCAAAGTGATATTGTACAAAACGTTAGAAAATATATTGAAACAAAACCTCAATACAAAAGTAAGTATTATCAAGGTGGTTACCCAACAGACCATTATGGAGTATGTAGTGATGTTGTCGCTTTTGGCTTATTGAATACAGGTTATGATCTACAAATTCTTGTAGATCAAGATATTAGAGAAAATCCTCAAAGTTATCAAGTTGAACATCCAGATAAAAATATTGATTTTCGACGAGTAAGAAATTTAAATGTTTATTTTAAAAGACACGCCCTATCTTTGACTCTCGATATTTATGATTTAGATAAGTGGCAAGGTGGCGATATTGTTATCTTTAAAAAACATATTGGTATTGTTTCTAATTATCGAAATAAAAAGGGAATCACTTTCGTGATTCACCATGCTTATCCTCATCAACTTTATTATGAAGAAGATATTTTAGAAAAAAGAAATGACATTATTGGTCATTATCGTATTTCTTAGTACCACCAATAGTGGTACTTTTATATTTCTTTACCAACAGCATCAGCAATTGGTTTTAATTCTTTCATCAATTGTTCAA
>ENA-OOWH01000775-OOWH01000775.1-human-gut-metagenome-genome-assembly--contig:-NODE-775-length-22912-cov-2.800674_pt1 | contig 22912 bp, 18 predicted proteins | sample MGYA00241576_ERZ501321 | MGnify/ENA primary metagenome ERZ501321 (study PRJEB25962, sample SAMEA2042733) | human gut metagenome | biome: human gut; feature: human-associated habitat; material: faeces... | reverse complement strand
TTTTAATATTTTTATTTTTGCTGGTCTTGTAGTATATCCTCCTATGTCAACACCTTTTTTTAGCTGTTCTACTTCTTCTTTTGTTATATTAAATATTGCTCTTTCTATTTCTCCTTGAATGTTTAATTTATCTGGCTGTTTTTGCCATCCATTATAGCATTTGCCATCATATTCTATGGTAAGTCTTATATTTCTCATATTATTTGTCTGCTTCCTTATTTTCTTTACTTTCTTCTTTATCTTTTTTCTTTAACTCTTGAATATTCTTCAAGCTTGCTAATTTGTTCTTTTCTTTCTCATCCAATCTGTTTGTTATGATATTTTTTATTAATATTTTTTTCAAAGCATCTTCTTTAACATCTACAATTAAAGTTCCATCTTTTGCAATAGATATTTTTCCAGACTCTTCTGATACGACTATTGCTATTGCATCATATTCTTTAGAAATTCCCACTGCAGCTCTGTGTCTTGTTCCTAATTCTTTTGAAATATCTGTATTGTTTGCAAGTGGTAATATACATGCTGCTGCAGCAATTCTGTTATTATTAATTACAACTGCACCATCATGTAACGGAGTCTTTGGAACGAATATATTTACCAATAATTGTGGAGATATTTCTGAATTCATTTCTATACCTGTTGATATAATATCACTCAAGCTGATGTCTCTTTGAATTACGATTAATGCTCCTGTTTTTGTTTTTGCAAGTTCTTCTACAGCAATTACAATCTTGTAGATATCTTCTCTTGTTTTAGTTTCTATACTTTTGTCCATTCCAAATAAATTTGTAAACTTGTTTGTTCCAATTTGTTCTAATCCTCTTCTTATTTCTGGTTGGAATATTACAACAAGTGCAATTACTCCAGAAGGCAAAAATGCCGTTAAAACAGAGTGTACTATTGTTAAATTAAGTATTCCACTAAGCCATGTTATAAGAATGAACAAAATTATTCCCTTTATTAATTGCAATGCTCTTGAACCTTTCGCTATTTGGAACATTTTTACTACAATAAATATGACTATTGCTAAATCCAAAATTAATGATACTAGTTTAATCGGATATTCTTGTAATAACTTAAAATATTCAGATATACTATTGCTCCATGTTGATACTATACTTGTTATAAAATTTTCCTTCATTTTTTGCTGTCCTTTCTTCGTGAAAAATAAGTCCATCATTATAAAACATTTAGACGTTGTTAAACTCTATTTCTAGAATTTAATCAACGTCAAATTTTATTATTGCATTAGGTAAAATATAAGTGTTGCAGACACTGCCAATACCATTAATAAAACTAAAAGCGCTGCCATTACTTTTACAAATATTTTTCCTGCCTCATGTTTTTTCTTTGCCATAATTTTCATATTCCTTTCTCGTGTTAACTATTTTATTTCTACACTTTCATACTTATTTTAACATTTTTTTATTATTATTTCAATAATTCTGCTAATGTTATTATAAACATTGCATGAGACCAGCCTAAACCAATTGCCCAACTAGGCTTCATTGTGTTGTTATCTACCTGTTCTGATATAAATCCTAATGAAGATGTACTGTTTACAACAAAATTAAAACATTCTTGAGCCATCTTCTTATTTCCTGCTTTTAAATAATACATTGCCATCCACAAAGTTGTAACTGGCCATGGGTATTTTCCACCCATGTAACTATCTTGTTCAAACCTTAAATATCCACCTGTATATGTACGTAGTGTCATATTTATTTTTTCAACAGTGTTTAAAACTTTTTTCTCATCAGCTCCAAACAATTCGAATGGATAAACAGCTCCTATTGTACTAATATCCATTTTACTATCTTCCGTATTTCTGCGTAACACTTTAGTATTTTCATCATACAAATTATTTTCAACATACTTTCTTATATTTTCTATTTCATCTTTTATTTTTTGTATGTCTTTTGCTATTTTTTCAAGTTTCAATCTATTATTTTCGTATTTAGGTTTTATCTCCTCATACATTCCAATCATAGCATTAAATGCACCATAAATACTTGCAAGCGAATATAAATGAACACCTTCGTTCATTTCCCACAAGTCGTAGCTTACATGCTTGTAGATTTGGTCTTTTGGTCTACCTTCTTTTATTACCTGCTCTTCTATCTCTTTTTTTACTAAGTCTTTTTCTTCTTTTTCGTCAAAAACATTTTCTAAATATTTGAATAAAAAATGTAATGCGTTTTCACACATTTTCATATTGCTCTGTAAAAATTTTAGTTCTTTAGTGTTTTTATAATGCTCATAAACACCATAAATTACACTTGCTGTCTCATCTATTTGGTATCCCCAACAAGGTGCTAATGTGCCATCTGTATAAAATCTTTGCTCCCACATTCCATTCTTGCTTTGAGTTTTTTTGCAGAAATTTTCATAGAACTTGTCTGTTTCTTTTTTCATATTCAAATAATCAAAGGCTTTTGTAATAAACACTGCATCTCTTGGCCAACAATACGAATATCTTCCACTCTTTTCTCTGTTTTCATCTATCTCAACAGTTGCAGATGCTCCTCCTGTTTCCTCATTTTGTAATAAAGGAAACAGCAATATTGTACGTTTATATATTTCTTTCACTCTGTCATTCACAAGCTTGTTGCTATTTTCTCTTAAATTTAATCCATCATGCTTTTCCAAATAGTTTGTCCAATATTTTTTCGCTTGAGTATATTCTTTATTTACATCTATTTTTTTATAATTTTCTATTTTTTCTTCGAGTTCTTCCATATTTTTTATATTGTTATTATTCTCAATGTATATAAACAAAGTAAAGTCTATCTGGTCACCTGATTTCAATTGTCCAAGATTATAGCTTACAGCAGAATCATTAGACATTCCTATATAATCTTTATCAGTTAGCACAGCTTCTCTAAAGCAACTCTCCACATCATTAATTCTATGTCCTGATATATTTTTATTTGTAAATATGCTAAATGAAAAATCATGATTATATTGAATTAAGCCATTATCTATTACTTTTCCAGACACCATATTATTATCATTTGAATATAATTTTGAGCGTACCAAAAAGCTTAAATCTAGATCAAGCTTATTTCCATTTACAATTGTGTATCTCTTTGCAATTATGTTCTCCTTAACAAGAGCAAAGTCAGTCTGTCTTATTTTTATATTAAAATATGTATTCTCAATTTCAGTATTTAAAATATTTGTATTGTCAGTATAATACTGGTTGTATCTGTTATTTATGTCTTGGTGAAGATAAATAATTGCAGAATCATTTACCTTCATTCCAACATGGAAAAAGTCCACAAATTGCTTAAAATCTACACTTGGATAGTAAGCCCTTAGTAGCTCTCCAGTGCTACTAAAGGTTGCTCTTACATTCTTATTTCCAATAACCGCATCATTAAAAAATTTATTACTCATTGGTTCTCTCCTTCATTTTTTCGAATTATTTATCATTTCCAGTTGCAAAAGAATTAAATTTGACTTTAGCCAAAATTGTAATTACTTTTCAGCTTAACTGTTCTCTATAATATCAACAATTCTCTGCTCCAATTCCTTAACCTTTTCATTAACTCTTTTTACATCATCATCGCTTCTTTCTTTTGATAGAAGGTCTTCTTTGATGATGTTTTTCATATCTTCAATTTCTTCCTGTAATGTCTCTATTCTGTCTAATACTTCTAACCTTAAATAACGTTTATCTATTGGATCTTCGTATTTCTTTTCTACTGTAAAATTGTCATCTAGCGTATATTTTTCTCCATATCCAGGTATTGTAACTGGAATTTGTGTTGTGTCTACAATTTTGTTTTTCAAAACCAGTTGCCCATTAGGTTCTCCATGTACTAAGAATATGTGCTTTGGCTTTTTTATGAATGAATATACGAAATTTAGTAGCCATTCTTGGTCAGCATGACCAGAATATCCTTCTATATATTCTATTCTAGCTTTTACGCTAAACTCTTCTCCGAATATTTTAACTTTTTTTGCTCCATCTACTATACTTCTTCCAAGTGTTCCTGGTGCTTGATATCCAACAAATAATATTGTGCTGTTTGGATTCCAAATATTGTGTTTTAAGTGATGTTTTATTCTTCCAACTTCACACATACCACTGGCAGAAATTATTATTGATGGTTCATCACTCTCATTTAATGCCTTAGATTCGTCTGCTGTTCTTGTAAATTTTAGTCCAGGAAATTCTAGTGGATTGTCTCCTCTTTCCATAATAGCTTTTGTTTCATCATCAAATAAATCTTCATTATTTTTGAATACCTCTGTTGCAGATATTGCAAGCGGACTATCAACATAAACAGGTGCCCTCATCAATGTTTCATACTCTTTTTGGAAAGCTTCATCTTTACTTCTCTCTTCTTTTATTATGTTTAATTCATATAAAATTTCTTGAGTTCTTCCAACAGCAAATGAGGGAATTACAACTGTTCCTCCATTGTCAAGTGTCTCTGATACAATATCTAGAAACACTTTTGCCTTGTCATGTGTTCCAACATGCAATCTATCTCCATATGTAGATTCCATTACTAAATAATCTGCATCTTCTATCATGGTTGGTTCTGAAAGCAGTGGAATATCATTATTTCCTAAGTCACCTGAAAATACTGTTTTTGTAGTTTTTCCGTCTTCATCTACCCAAACTTCTATTATTGCAGACCCAAGCATATGCCCAGCATCGTTAAATCTAACATGAATATGTTCATCAATATCAATAATTTCATCATATTTTATTGGTTTAAATATTTCCAAACATTTTGTAGCCTCTTCTGCAGTGTAAAGTGGTGGCTGTTGTTTTAATCCTTTTCTTTTTCTCTTATTATTCTTCCACTCATTTTCTTGTTCTTGAATGTGTCCACTATCTGGTAGCATTATCGAACATAGCTCACATGTTGCTTTTGTAGCATACACTGGTCCTCTAAAACCTTCATTATATAATTTTGGAATACGACCAGAGTGGTCTATATGTGCATGTGTTAAAAGCATGAAATCTATGTCAGCTGGATTATACAAAAATGGTGCTTCATTCTCCATTTCATCTGTTGCTTTTCCCTGGTACATTCCACAATCGACTAAAAATCTCTTGCCGGCTCCTTCCACCAAAAAGTTAGAGCCTGTAACCATTTTTGTTGCTCCTAAAAAAGTTATATTCATTCGTTTTTCTCCCTTCACATTTAAATAACAATCTGCATGTTTATAAATTTAATTATTTTCACAGTTTATTATTCAAATTTTCTATTATTTCAAAAATAACGGAATTTTTTTGTTTAGCTTTACGTTTAGTGATTTTAAATTATATACAGTTTCATTATATATACTTTCAGCCTCTTTTTCATCATATATACTAACAGCAATTTGGCTTTGTACTTCATTTACATACTGTATTTCTTTTATCTTATTTATCTTTATTTGTATTTCTTTTAAATCTATTATCTTTGTTATGAATATATATTTCAAAATTGCATAACATATGCTTGTACTATTAGAGAAATTAGTTATTATCTCTTTATCTATACAATTATCAATTATAATATTCATTACTTTTTCAATTGACTCTTGTAGCTCAGGCTCTTTTCCAATTACTTCATTTTTTGTAATTGGTATCATACAATAATATCTAAATTCATATAGTACTTTTTCTAAAAAATCTTTATCTTCCAAATTTTCTTCTATTTTTTGTTGATAATATTTTAAAACTTCTTTTTGAAATTCTATTATTTCTTGTTTTCTTAAATCTCCGTTCTCTGCTAGTTCTATTACATTTTTTAACAATGAACATTCATTTTCCATATTCGTTTTTTGTTTAGAAAAATTTCTTGGATCTAGGTATCCATTCATAGTTTTTAGTTTCTCAACTTGTGCTTTTCTTTCATTTTCTAGTATATCATATAAAAAACTTACACTAAATATCTTATCCTTATTTGGAAGTTTAGAGTTTCTATTAATATATTCTTTTTTCAATTTTTCTTTATCATTTAAAGTCTCATCTATTTCTCTAATTTTACTTGAAATCATTTTCTTTTCTTCTGTAATCTTATTTAGCAAGCTTACTCTATCTTCCATCAAAAATAATAGTCTTATCAATTCATTTAACCTTGATGTAATCTCAGTTTTTGTCTTTTTGTCTTGTTTTGCAATAATAGCTAGAATTATGGTATATAACTTCTGATAAAACAAATTTGGACTTTGAAAATTCTGTTCATAAATCTTTTCTTTAAAATTATCGTCTAATTTTAGTTTCAAAAGTATCATGTTTTGAAATATCAAATTATATTCAAAATCATTCTGCTTTTTTATATTATTGTTCCAAGACCAACCATCAAAATCACGTATAACCTCACTTCCATTAATGCTTTTTGCTTTAAGTAAAAACTCATTTATTGCATTTTTATAATACTTGTTCTTGGTTATTTCCAATTGGTTTTTGCTATACTTTTCTTGTAGCATATTCATCTGAATTAAAGAATATAAAATTGCCTCCTCATTTGCATATACCAAAATAGAGCCTCTATCTGCATCTATTTTGCAAACCACATCATCGTGTTCTAGAGGCTTGCTCTCTTCTGTTTCTGGTATTACTAGTTTTATTTCAAAACATTGTTTATCTATTATATTTAATATTTTTTCCATAAAATCTGCTTTTGGAAGTGCACTAAATTTTACTATAGAATAATCAGCATATCCATTTTCAATTTTATATAACATACTTAATAATAAATTTTTAACATGTTCGTCAAATGTCTTATTTTCCAATATTTTTTCTAACCTATTATTGTACTCATTTGACGAAAGCTTTGAAAAAATTTTCATATGTTTCTCCTATCTGTCGTATGGTATTTAACGCAGCCAAAATTGCAAATATCTATTCTTATAGTTGGAAAAGAATTAAATTTTGGCAAGGAAAATTATATCTAAAAGGCAAAGGCGCATACTTTGTGTATGTAACTGCGTTTTAGATATAATTTGACGCAGTCCAAAATTGTAATTATTTTTCAACGCTCTCTAGGAATTAAGTTCAGCCCATCTCTCTTTCGTCATAAGAACTTCTCTTGGCTTACTTCCTTGGTAGCCTGAAATAATACCTCTTTCTTCCATTTGGTCTATTATTCTACCTGCTCTTGCATATCCAACTTTAAACTTTCTTTGAATGTACGATGTTGATGCTTGTCCTGTTTCTATTACTGTTTCTATTGCATCATTTAGAAGTGGGTCTGTTTCATCATCATCTAAGACTCCTTCATCAATCTCTTTATCTGTTGTGTTAGCCTTTTCTATGTATTCTGTAATATCATCTCTATATGTTGTTTCTCCGTTTGCCTTTACAAAGTTTACAAGTTTTTCAACTTCTTTATCAGATATGAATGCTCCTTGAATTCTTACTGGCTTTGGAGCTCCTGTTGGGAAGAATAACATATCTCCTTTTCCAAGCAATTTTTCAGCGCCAACTTGGTCTAAAATCGTTCTCGAGTCTACTTGAGAAGATACCGCAAATGCAATTCTTGATGGAATATTTGCTTTAATTAAACCTGTTACAACATCAACAGATGGACGTTGTGTAGCAATTACTAAGTGCATTCCAGCAGCTCTTGCCTTTTGTGCCAATCTACAAATTGCATCTTCAACATCACCTTTTGCAACCATCATCAAGTCTGCCAACTCGTCTACAATTATAACTATATGTGGTAGTTTTCCGAAATTATCTTCTTTTTCTATTACTTCGTTATAGCCTTTTAAATCTCTTACACCTTTTGACGCAAACATTGTATATCTGTTTTCCATTTCTTGAACAGCCCATGCAAGTGCTCCTGCAGCCTTTTTAGGATCTGTTACTACCGGAATTAATAAGTGTGGAATTCCATTATATACAGATAATTCAACTATTTTAGGGTCAATCATAACCAGCTTTGCTTCACTTGGTTTTGCCTTATATATTATGCTTGCAATTAGAGTATTTATACATACACTCTTACCAGAACCAGTTGCACCAGCAATTAAAACGTGTGGCATTTTTGCAATATCCGTTACAATTGCATCACCAGAAACATCTTTTCCAAGTGCAAATGCGAGTTTCGACTTGTGTTCTTTAAATTCATCTGTTTGTAAAATATCTCTTATGTGTACAACTTCACTTTCTTCATTTGGCACTTCTATACCAACAGCTTGTTTTCCTGGGATTGGTGCTTCAATTCTTATTGATTTAGCGGCCAAATTTAAAGCAATATCATCTGCAAGGTTTGCAATTTTACTTACACGAACTCCTTCTGCAGGTTTTAATTCATATCTTGTTATAGCAGGTCCGACCGAAACATTTTCTACTTTTGCAGAAACACCAAAACTATATAATGTTTTTTGTAATTTCGAAGCAGTATCTGCTAGTGCTCTTTTTCCGCCCTTTAAGCCTTTTGATGTTCCTTCGCTTAATAGATTTAGTGGAGGAAATTCATAGTTTTCATCCTCAACAGTAAGCGTATGCTCTAATTGTAAAACTTCTTTTGTCTTATCTTCCTTCTGTTCTTCTTGTTTCTTAAATAATGGATCTTCTATAAATTCTGGTGATTGTTTTCTTTCTTCTGATTTTTCTGTTCTTACTTTTTTATCGTCTTTTATCTCTTTTTCAACATCAAATAATTTAGAAGATTTTCCAATATCCTTACCATTCAAATTTATTTGGAGTTGTTCAACATCTAAAGCAGCCTTTTCTTTTTCTAGCCTTTCCCTTAATTTTCTCTCTTTTTTAGTCTCTTTTCTTTCATCTATTCCAATTATTTTTTCCTCATCGTTCTCTGGTTCTGCTTTTGCGTATTGCTGTTGTTTTACTTTTTTAGCGCTCTTTCTCTCTTCTGTACCATCTATAAAATCTGATATTCTATTTACTAAATCTATTCCAAACATAGATACAGTAAGTGCAATTATTCCTCCTGATGCAATTATTATGGTTCCTACTTTTTCAAATAGATTTATAAGTGGAATTGTAACAATAGCTCCAATAGCACCACCTCCAGCGCCATTAGCACCAAGTTCAAAGAATTGTTTCATAACATTTTCCATGCTTCTGTTTTCTATTACAACATTTCCTTGATATATTTCGTAGACATTAAAAATTACTGCTATGCACAACAATAATGCGGAAAACTGGGCTATTTTTTTAGACCACGAGGTTTCTCCTTGGTATGCAATATATATTGCCAATATAAAAACACCAACTGGCAAGAAATATTTTATATATCCCATTATTCCACCTAAAAATGGACTCAAGTGTTCTCCTATAAATCCTGAATTTGTATATATTAAAACCGCTAATAATATGCTTGCTATTATCATTACAGCCACAACTACATTTATATTAACTTGTTGCTTCTTCTTTTTTCTTCCTCTCTTTGCCATATGTTCCTCCCTTTGCCTACTTTTCTTAAAGTATTTTTTATACTTAGATATTCTATCATATTAATTATTAAATTTCCATATTTTTTTAGCATTTGCCAAACAAATTTTCTTCAATACAAAATTAACCAATATAAACTTTGGAATTTATATTGGTCAAATCGCACTATTTTACTTCTTTTCTATTATTTTCTATTACTTTTAAAGCATCTTCTAGTGTAACTTGTACGCCAGCCAAAATGTTATCAGCATATGCTTTTGTTCCATTAGAAATTTCTCTAGCCATATCGTTAGCATTTTCAATTATCTTATTTTTTTGCTCATATGCTTTTCTGGTAATTTCATGTTCATCTATCATCGAAATTATTCTGTTTTCGGCTTCTTTTACTATTTCACTAGCTTCTTCATTGGCTTTGCTTATTATTCTGTCATGCTCTTCTTTAATTACCTTTGCTTGTTTCAATTCCTCTGGTAATTTTAATCTAATTTCTTTTATTATGTCTAACACTTCTTCTTTGTCTATAATAGCTTTGTGGGTAAAAGGCACTTCCTTACTATTTTCTAGCATATCTTCAATTGTTTCTAACAAGGTAAATATCTCCATGTTTTCCCCTTTCATTTAAGAAATATTAATGATACTCTTCCATACTTTCTTAAATCGTATATTTTGTAATTAATATTCATATTATTTATTCTATTTATATCTCTTTCTGGTTCATCTGTTTCAATTATAATTATTCCATCATCTTTTAATAATTGTAAATTACTTATTTTTTCTATAGCATCAAGTGCAAATTCTTCCTTGTATGGTGGATCTAAAAATATAATATCGAATTTGATATTTTTAACTGTATTAATGCAATCTATATAATCTTTGTTATATACTATTGCTTTTTCTTTTAGTTTTGTTTTTTCTAGATTTTTCTCAATCATAGCAACAGCTTTACTTGATTTATCACAGAAATAAACCTGTTTTGCTCTTCTACTAAGAAATTCTATTCCAATTGCTCCACTTCCAGCAAATAAATCTAATACAGTAGTATCTTCTATATCATTTTGAATTATATTAAAAAGTGACTCTTTAACCCTGTCTAATGTTGGTCTTGTGCTTATGTCTTCAATAGAATGTAATACAGTGCCTCTAGCACTTCCACTTATTACTCTCATGTATGTATCCTCCAACAGCATTATTTTGCATATTAACAGATATTAAATGGTAACTTTATACATATATTTTATCTAATTTTTCATAGATGTCAATATTTATAATGCAATTGTAACATACATTTAATAGTGCTGTAACATTTTTGATAAAAAGTAAAGCAAAAAATTCGGAAATTTTCCAAACCTTTTGCTTTCGTTCTTTTTATGTCTTGTTTTAGTTATCTTGTTCTTTGTTTATGTCTTTTATTAATTCCAGTTGTGATATTAATAAAGACTCCATTTTTGCTTTGTATACGTCAAATTGTTTTTGTAAATCTTCAAAATCTTTTTTCTTTAATAATATTTGTTGTTCTAATGAAGCTAATGATTGTTTTGCATCAGATTCAGCATCTTTTATTATTTGGTCAGCTTGTTGTTTTGCAACATTTTTTATATCTTCAGCTGTAGATTGAGCCATTATAAGTGTATTGTTTAATGTGCCTTCTATTTGTTTATAATGTTCAAGTTTTCCGTTTAATTCTGCTATTTTATCTTGATTTTCGTTACTCTCTTTGTATAATTTTTCGTAGCATGCTGTTAATTCATCCAAGAAATCATCAACTTCTTCTACACTATATCCATTCATCATTTGTTTTGAAAATTTCTTGTTTTCAATTTCTAAAGGTGTAATCATTTTTGCTTCCTCCCAATTACATTTAGTCTAATTATTGCCTGCATTTTTTAACCAAGAAACAGATAATTTGTTTTTAATTTCTTCTCTTGCCATTTCATTTGTTATTTCGTAATTGTATGGTGCAATTAAGAATATAGAATTAGATACTTTTTGAATGTGTCCGTCTAAGGCATGAACAGCTCCACTTACTACATCAATTATTCTTCTTGCAACATCTTTATTTACATATTCAAGATTTACTATTACAGATTGTTTTTCTTTTAGTAAATCACATATATCTTCTGCTTGATCAAATGTTGTTGGTTGTGATATAACCATTTTCACTTGTTGAGGTTGAGGCATTGCTACAACTTTGTTGTTACGTCTTCCCCATAATTTATTTTCTTTATTATTTTCCTCTTCTTCTTCCATCTCTTCGTTATTTTCTACGTAATCTTCTTCCTCTTCTTCATTTGCATCCATTCCAAATGCTCCCCAGATTTTATTCATTATAGCTCCTGACATTATAAACCTCCTAAAATTTCATCGTCCTTTGTAAAAATTACTAGCTATAGTATCTATCTTTTTAGCTTTATTGTCAATAGTATTTTTAATATTGTAATTTTAATTTAATATTCTGTAACATTATTGTAACATTTGTTCATCAGTCGGGTTTAGTACAATTTCATCATAAAGCGCTATATTTCTCATGCTATATATTTGTGAACTAGTAAACCCAAGTTCTTCTAACTCCTCTGTTTTATACTGTCTAACTATACAATATTCGTCATTTTGTTTTAATATTTTCACTAGCATTTTATTGTAATAACCATTTCTATTTCTTACAACATATGATAAGCCATTTTCTTCTTTTATTGCTTCATTTGGAATTCTAAAGCCTTCTGCATCCCACCAAATTATATCAAAAGATATTTTTCTATATGCAATTAATTTTTCAACATCATTTGTAATTTTTACAGTAATTGTTTTAGACTCATCATCTTCATCTATAATATTTTCCACACTAGCTTTTAAAGTATCAGAATTTTGCACTCTTATTTTGATTGTATCTCCCACTTTCGAGTTTTTTGCCTCATTTGTGTTAGAATTAAAAACAATGTAACATTGATAATTATTTATTATTTTTCCAACTTCTTCATTGCTTGCAACAGTTTGTCCAGTCTTTAATTTCAAGTCTTGTAAAAAGCTTTTATTAAATTTAGTAAAGTTCTCCGTTGTTAAAACACTCTCTAATCCATCTACTCTATAAGAAACAATTCCACTCTCTGGTGCATTTACATTTTCAGAATCTGATGTTAATCTATTTTCATATTCTTCTCTTTGGCTTAGTAATTCTTTCAAACGAGAATTAGATGGGCTAGATATTTTAGCTTTCTTTGTTATGTATGAGTTTATATTTTTCTTATATTCTTGAATTTTCTGAGCATTATTTACTCCATAAATCGAGTCAAGTTCCTTCTCAATTTGGCTTTCTAATAACTTTACATCACTTGGAAAACTGCTTTTTTCGTTTTGCATTAGAGATTGTATTTCTACATCTAATTCAGCAATCTTATTTTTTAATTCTTCTTCTCCTGATGAATAGTATCTAAAAACAGAATCTCCTTTTGCAACTTTTTCACCTTCGTTTTTTATTTTTACCATTCCATTTTTATAATTTTGTCCTTTTACAACAGTTTCCTCTCTTATAATGTAGCCAATATCACTTTCCTCTTGTGATATTTTTCCGTTTGTAACCATGAAGGTATTTGTAGGATTTTGTACAAGTTTGGCAACCAAATATACCGCGTATATAAATACAAGTGCAAGTATTAAAACTACCGCAAATACTCTTCCTTTTCTAATTTTTTTCTCCAAAGTTTATCACCTTTCTATTAAATTCTACATAGAATTTGTGTTATTCAAAACCTACTAAATTAATTTAGTTTTCGTTTAGCTCTGCTTCTTGCAAAATAAGATTAACATTATCTTGAACATTTCCCAAGCCATCAATCCAAATTATATTTGGTATTTTTCTAAACCACGTTAATTGTCTTTTAGCATATCTACGTGTTTCCATCTTTATTTTTTCAATCATTTCTTCTTTAGAGTACATTCCATTCAAATAATCTATTACTTCTTTGTAACCTATTCCTTGTACAGATGTACGAAGCTCATCTCCATATTTTTTATACAGTTGCTTAACTTCTTCTATTAGCCCTTTTTCAAGCATTATATCTACTCTTCTATTAATTCTATCATATAAAATTTCTCTAGGCATATTTATAGCAAACACTCTATAATCATATGGAACTCCATTTTTTCTAGATTCAATTTCTAGCTGAGTCTTTGTTTTTCCTGTTTCTTTATATATTTCCAATATTCTTATTATTCTTTTTTTATCATTTACACTAATATTCTTTACCGCTTCTGGGTCAATCTTTTTTGCTTCTTCATATAAATATCCGAGTCCCTTTTGTTCTGCTACTTTCTCTAGTTCTTTTCTGTATTCTAAATCAGTTTCAACTTCTGGATAATCAATTCCATATATCAAAGAATTAACATATAACCCAGTTCCTCCAACGACTATTGGAGTTTTGTTTTTTTCAATTATTTCTTTTAATGCATCTACTGTTCTATCAATTTCTTCCTTCGTTGTATGGGAAGAAAGGGTAAAACGGACAGTTCCTCTTGCCAAACTGCCGGTTAATCCAATTGCTTCAATTACATGAGAGGTGATGGATTGACCAGCGTTGCAGGCGGAGCCGGCAGAGACGCAAATTCCTTCCATATCTAACAAAATAACAATCGTTTCTCCATCGACAAAAGAAAAACTTATATTGATGTTATTAGGAAGGCGTTTTCTTCTTGAGCCATTCAAATGACAATAAGGAATTTCCTGCTCTATTCGGTGAATCATGTAATCACGTAATTGCGACATCATATTTGATTTCTCCATTAAGATTTCGTTTACTAATTGAGCCGCTTTTCCCATACCAACAAGAGCAGGAACATTTTCTGTACCGGCGCGGAGTCCGCTCTCTTGTTTTCCACCGTGATGGAAGGAAGGCAAATTCACTCCTTCTCGTATATACAAAAATCCGGCACCTTTTGGGCCATAAAATTTGTGTGCACTGGCACTTAATAAATCTACATTCATTTTTGTGATGTCAATCGGAATCTGTCCATATGCCTGAACGGCGTCAGTATGAAAAACAGCCCTGCTGTTTGCTTTTACAAGTGATGCAAGCTCAGGAATTGCCTGAATTGTGCCAATCTCATTATTTGCAGTCATAATGGATACCAAAATGGTATCTTTACGCAATGCCTGCAGCAATTTCTCCGGTTTTATAAACCCCTGTTCATCCACATCTAAATAGGTAATTTCAAAACCTCTTTCTTCCAAATAGGCACATGTATTTAATACGGCATGATGTTCTATTTTTGAAGTAATAATATGATTTCCGTTCTTTTTGCATTGCTCGGCAGTGCCGATGATTGCCCAGTTATCTGATTCCGTTCCACCCGAGGTAAAATAGATGTTTTGCGGGTTGGCACAATTAAGCGTTTTGGCAATTCGCTTTCGTGCCGTTAATAATGCAGACTTATTAGCGACACCTAAGTCATATACACTGGATGGATTTCCGTAGGAATCCTTTAAATAAGGCATCATTTCTTCTAACACTTGTTCTGAAAGAGGCGTGGTGGCGGCGTTATCCAAGTAAATCGTCTGACTCATACCTCATACCCTCTCTCTTGTATCTATCACTATATCTTATGCATTATTCGACAGATTGTGACAAATTACATTAGCGAATGGTAATTTTATGATAGGAACGCTTACCGATTCCGTTTTTTCGTACAATTTCTTCACTGTGAACTTCCTGCTCAGGCTCAATCTCTTCTGGCGGAACAGTAAAATCAACAGCCTCCGGTGTATCGGACGCTTCAAACGTATTGAATGTTTGCGGTGCTTCCTCCATGCTTGTAGCAACTGTTTCAATAATTGGTTTGGAATCATCTTTCCACTGATTTTCTAAATCATGGATTGTTGGAACTTCATCATATTCACTGATATTTGAATACTGGTCATCCAAAGGAATACTAACCGGCTGAATATCAAAATCAAATTTTGGTTTCTGATATTTGGGCAGGGTGCTTTTGGATGGCTTAAGAGGCAGTGCTTCAGATAATTCTACCTTTTCTTCATCGCGCTCAATTACATCCGCCATATCTTCCTGGGCACTCTCGTTCATACGTTTAATCGGTTCAGCCATATCCAGACGGTTAAGTAAATTACTTAACTGTTCCTCTTCTGTCTGTGCCGATAAGTAAGTATTTTCAACCAGTGCATCCGAAGGAGTTTCTGGCTCTTCTTCAAGAACGGAATCCCGTGTCTGTTCCGGTTCCTGCAGTTGTTTTGTTTTCTCCGGTTCCGGCTCTTCTTCAATTTCCATCTGTTTTTCTATAAATTCTTCCGGCATCGTCCACTCAGGAATCTCATCTTTCATTTTTCCTAAGGTTTTCAAGATAAGATTTTCCTTTTCTTTCGCTTCTTTGTGCGGTAACGCCTCTTTTGGTTCCGGTACAGGTTCTGGTTTTTCTTCGCGTTTAGGTTCTTCACTCTTTGTTGCAGTTTCCAAATTTTTTGTTTCCAAATCTTCTGTCTCGGCATTTTCCGGTTCAAGCATTTCTGTTTCATTTTTTTCTGTTTCCGGCAGAATTTCTTCCGGCAAAAGGATATTACTGAATCCGTAGCCGGTTAAAATTGGCAGAAAACATGTAATGCAGTAAAAAATATTTGTGTGTTCAGAGCACAAAATATAATAACATACAGCTGCAAAAAACGTGATAAGAACCGGACCAATAAACGAAAAACGATTTCGAATAGCATAATATCCGGCTAAAACAGAAAAGAAGAAGAAAAGCAGCACAAACACACCGTTTGAAAATGGTGCAAAAAAGTAAAATAATGGTTTCGCATATTTTAAAAGAATGTAATCTACCATGGTACGCCAGCCATCCAATGGAAGGGATGCATCTTTAACAAAAGTTATATTTGTAACAATTGTTTTTTCAAAGAAAAACAATACTGCTAATATGCCTGCCGTAAATACAAGAAAATAAACGGCGCATAAACTACCTTTTGAAAAAATGGATGGATTCGGATTTTTTTGTCCGGCAAAAAACAAAGCCAGAAAACACCCCAAAAATAAAACGGTTACAAGTGGATTGATTCGAACAGCAAATGCGAAAACCACGCCAAGAAACAAAGCACCGAAAACGCAGGAAAAAACACTTGTTTTCTCTCCGAATCTTAAAGCCTTTAACCAAATCAAAAAACAAAGATATGGAATTAAAAAGCTAAACATATTCAGCGTCATCTGCTCCTGAAGATACTGTGCCTGATTCAGATAAATAACTAAATAAATACTGCTTGCAAAACTGATAATTCCACAAATCCGTCCACTGCAGAGACGTCCAATTGCATAAATGCATAAAGTCAGTACCAAAGATGTAGCAGCTGTTTTCCATCCGTAAACCAGGTTCTGCCACAAGAAAAGACCTACGCCGACAAGAACAACAATAATCGTCTCTAAAATAATAGAAATAGGACGACTATTCTCGGCAATAATTAACCATTTTTTTTGTTTTATAAAGTACGCGGCAATTAGAAAAAGCAGTACGCCAAAAACAACGCCTCCTACCAGAAAATATCTATTTTGAGAATTGGTCATAACCAAATTGATAATCTCAAACATGCTTAAAAGTGCGACCGGTAAGTAAAAAAGGGCACACACAATACGAAAAACATTTCTTTTTAATAACACAGGTATCTCTCCTTTTGTACATAAACATTCCTATTTATCATACTATAAAATAATGATTTTAACAACATTTTTTCGTGATTTGACACATATATTAATAAAAAAAGAATGAGGTGTGCGGTGAAAGACCAATTATTAAAGGGAACAATGATTTTAACAATCGCCGGATTTGCCACAAGAGTTATTGGCTTTTGCTATCGAATTTTTCTTGCCGGTGAATTAGGGGAAGTAAATTTAGGAATTTACCAATTAATTTTTCCGGTCTATTCGATTTGTTTTACAATTTATGCCGCTGGCATCCAGACAGCTGTATCACAGTTGATATCGCATCAGCCCAAAAAAAATCATGGACAAATTATAAAAGCCGGTATTACACTTTCTCTTTGTCTGGCAGTCATTTTGTCGTTTAGCCTTTTTTCTTTCCGCACAGTAATTGCACATTCTTTTTTAGGTGCAGATAAAACGGCACCGCTTCTTTTTGTTTTGGCTTTTATCTTTCCTTTTTGTGGTGTCACTTCCACAATCAATGGATATTTTTACGGAAAAAACAATGCCAAGATTCCGGCTGTCACACAGATTATTGAGCAGTTAGTCCGGGTTGTTTTTGTTGTCTCTTTCTGCTTTTACGATTTGCTTCCGGTTTCGTCTCTTATTTTGTCCGTAGCCGGACTTGTCATTGGTGAACTGGCAAGCAACTTTTATAATATGTATCATTTGATAAAAGAGTCTTCCTTTACCCATTTATTTTGTCAAAAAGCTCAGTTTGGTAATGTGATTCGTATGGCACTGCCACTTACCGGCACAAAACTAATTATTGCACTTCTTGGCAGTGTAGAATCAGTTTTCATTCCGCCGATTTTATGCAGGGCAGGTTCTTCTTTAGAAGATGCACTGGCAATTTATGGGATTTTGACAGGTATTGTGCTGCCTTTTATTCTTTTTCCGGGAACCATTACAAACTCACTTTCTGTTCTTTTACTGCCCGCCATATCCAGAGCAAGTGGCAAAAAAGATAATCACCATGTGCGGCAGACAACTTCTGTTACAGTCCGTTATTCCCTACTGCTTGGCGTGCTCACCTGTGCTGTCTTTTTAAATTATGGAATGGACCTTGGACAATTTGTGTTTCACAGCGAAAATGCCGGAAAACTTTTGACGCTGCTTGCTTTTTTATGCCCATTTCTATATGTGACAACAACTTTAGGCAGCATTATCAATGGACTCGGGAAAACGGTAATCACTTTTGCTTTTACCGTAATTGGTCTTATCATTCGAATTGGCTGCCTGTTTTTTCTGGCTCCTGTTTATGGAATCTTTGGTTATCTGTTCGGACTTTTATGCAGCCAGATTGTCATCTGTTTGTGTCATGGAATCTACCTGATGAAGAAAACACACATTACCATTCAGGTTGCAAAATATTTTGTCTGGCCTTTTGTCTTTCTTGTGAGCCTTCTCTATATTAGTAAAATATTCTGCCGTAACCTGATTCATTTAACAAATCAGCCTTATTTATCGTACTTATTGCTGATTCCGGTTCTTTTTGCATCCTTTTTGTATTTTTATCAATGTGGCTTGATTTCCAAAAAGGATATTAAGCTTTTTCGTTAGCCTCTTCAATCATCTGAGCAAGTGTGGCTTCCTCAATAATCGGAACCGAAAGTTCTTTTGCTTTTTTATTTTTAGAGGACTGGGAAGTAATATCATTATTCACCAGATAACTGGTGTTTTTGCTGACACTTCCTGCCACTTTTCCACCGAGCGATTCAATCATGTCTTTGCACTGATTACGGTTATCAAATGTATTTAATGTCCCTGTAATAACAAAGGTAAGGCCGGCAAATGGCTGATGCTCTTTTTTCTCCGGATAAGAAACAATAAGCAGGTCATCTAAATTCTTTAACTGTTCCTGATTGTTTTTATCTGCAAAGTACCGGACAAAAGACTTTGCTAATACCTCACCAATGCCATCCACTTTAAGCAGGTCTTCTCCTGTTATTTCCTGCATCTTTGTAATCGGATACGGATATTTTTCGGCAATAAGTTTTGCCATACTTAAGCCAATGCCTTTAATGCCAAGGCTGTATAGTAAATTTGCAAGTGGTATTTGTTTTGCCTTTTCAATAGACTCAATGAGATTGTCGTAGGATTTTTCACCAAACCCTTCCATCTCAACAATTTTATCCTGATATTTTTCTAAATAAAAAATGTCTGTCAATGAATGAATCATGCCATCTGCTACAAATTTTTCAAGTGTGGATTCTGATAAGCCGTCGATGTTCATAGCATTACGACTTACAAAATGTGTCAGCAGTTTTATTTTCTTTGCATAACACTCTTTATTGGGACAGAGCAAAAAGACAGAACCGTGTTCCTGCTCTAATGTTGTAGACGCACCGCAGACCGGACATTTATCAGGAATTACGCACGTTCCGCTCTGTGTTTTGTTTTCCTGTATCTGAGGAATAATCATATTGGCCTTATAGACTAATATTTTATCACCAAGTCCCAATTTCAGTTCTTTCAAAATGCTTACATTATGAACACTGGCACGGGAAACAGTGGTTCCTTCTAATTCAACAGCATCAAAAACGGCAACCGGGTTAATCAAGCCAGTACGTGAAGCACTCCATTCAATTTCCCGAAGCGTCGTTTCTGCCAGTTCATCCTGCCATTTAAATGCAATCGAATCATGAGGAAATTTAGCTGTACGTCCAAGTGTAGCACTATAGGCAACATCATCAAAAGTCAATACCAAACCATCACTTGGCAAGTCGGACTGCTTTACATAATTTGAAAAATAAGTTATCATGTCTTCTATGTTTGAAGCAGAAACTTCACGGTAAGGTGCCACTTCAAAACCCTGTTTCACAAGCCAAACTAGTCCCTCTTTTTTCTTTGTAAATGAAATCTCATCACCAATTGAAATAATATTATAGGCGTAGAAATGCACACGGCGTTTTGCCGTAATCTCGTTATTTAACTGTCGTACGCTTCCACTGCAGAGATTTCGCGGATTTTTATACTGTTCTTCTACATTTTCCTGCTTATTTAATTCTTCAAAATCGGAATATCGAATCAAAGCTTCACCACGAACAATTAAAGTGCCGGTATACTGAATACGTCCCGGTATATTTACAAACGTTTTTGCATTATTCGTGATGACTTCTCCTATTTCACCATTTCCACGTGTCAATGCTTTTACTAATTCACCGTTTTCATAAGTCAAAATAATACTCAGACCATCTAATTTCATTGACAAAAGACCTTGCTCGTTTCCAAGCCATGCAACCAAATCCGCCGGTTCTTTTGTTTTATTCAGAGAAAGCATTGGCTGAACATGCTGCTCTTTTGGAAGTTCACTAATGGTTTCATATCCGACATGAATGGTTGGGCTGTTATTCATTGTAATGCCTGTTTCTTTTTCCAATGCAAGCAGCTCATCATAAAGTTTATCATATTCAAAATTTGACATCACTTCACCCTGCCCCTGATAATATACTTTGGCAGCTTGGTTCAAACGTGAAATTAATTCTTTCATGCGGGATACATTTTCCATTATTCTGCTTCTCCTTTATTCTGTGCCAGATTTTTCAATGTTTTTATTTCGGATGGTGTCAGCTCACGCCATTTACCGACAGGGAGCGAACCAAGTTCAATATTCATAATCCGGATTCTTTTTAAACTGGTGACACGATAGTCAAAATATTCACACATTCGACGAATTTGACGGTTTAATCCCTGCGTTAATGTAATGTAGAAGCAGTCTTTTCCCATTCGGCGTATCTTGCATGGTCTGGTTATTGTATCTAAAATCGGTACCCCCTGTGCCATTGCCTGCAATACAGAATCTGTAATTGGTTTATTTACATGAACAATATACTCTTTTTCGTGATAATTGCTTCCCCGTAAAATATCGTCCATCAATTGTCCGTTATTGGTAAGAAGCAATAAACCGGTAGATTCTTTATCCAGTCTTCCTACCGGATAAATCCGATCCGGGAAATTCAAGTAATCAATTACATTATTCTTATCTATTTTGCTTGTCGTGCACACAATACCGGCAGGCTTGTGAAATGCAAGAAGATATTCTTTTTGGCAAGGAGTAATTGTTGTATGATGAACCATTACCGTATCGCCGGGCATCACTTTTGTTCCCATTGTTGCCAAAGTACCGTTAATCCATACTTCCCCTTTTTCAATCAGCCGATCAGCTTCTCTTCTGGAGCAGTAGCCACACTGACTCATATATTTATTAATTCGCGTACCTGTTTCCTGCATAGTTTTATCATCCTTTATTCTCTTTACTTAGGAATAAAATGGTACGTCTGACGATTCAAACGTACCATCTTTGTAATTCATTTTCTTTTGTCAGTTTGCTGCTGGTGCACTACTTGCACTCGGAACGGAACTTGGTGCCGTACTCGGGGCAGTGCTTGGAACTGCGGTTCCATTATTCGCAGCTGATGCTGCCGGTGATGCGGAAGAACTTTCACCATTTGCTGCCGCTTTAATCTCTTTTTGCATTTTCTGATAGTACTGTTTAAAGGTGGCATCCTTTTCCAATATATCGGACATGCTTTTGTTTACTTCCTGCTTCAATTTCTGAATTTCTTCGTTCTTATCTGCCAGATTAATAAACTCCACTTCGGAATTGTCCAAAGCACTAAAGTAAATGACATACTTTCCTTCGGATGTTATTTTAACATAATACTTGGTCAAACAAGGAACCCAGCTTTCAATATTCTTTAACTTCATGTTATACTTTACATAAACACGATACGAATCCATTTCCTCATTTTTAATGCAATAACAATCAAAATCCTTATAGTTTTCCACATAACTGGCTAATATCGTATAGCGGTCTTTTGGAATTCTGCTTGGATCACTGACTAACTCGCTTAAAGCGTCCATATTGACGGACTTTTTAGCATTAAAGTAATTTTCAATCAGTTTATTAATGTCTTTGTTCTCGTTTAAGTTCAAATCTGCTGTCTGTGCATTCTGATTCGGACTTCCGTTATCCAAAAAGACAAGTGCTACAAATCCAAGTGCCATAACAACAATGGATGCAATGATGACCATTTTCTTATATTTTATAATTTTAAAAATTAACCAGAAACTTGAAACAATAGAAAAAAGGAGCGCTGTAAAATTTGTTTGATAATATCAAAGAGTTTTTCCGTACGATCTTCAGATCGAGACTGCTTGTCGCAGCAACCGTGATGGTTCTTTTGTTTTCTGTGCTGATTTTCCGGATGTTCCAGCTTCAGATCATAAAGGGCGCAGAATACCAGGACAATTACACGTTAAAGATTGTCCGGGAACGTACGTTAAACAGTACCAGAGGAAATATTTTAGACCGCAATGGTGAAGTGCTTGCCTACAATGAACTCGCATATTCCATTACGATCGAGGATAATGGTTCCTATGATTCTACCAAAGAAAAAAATAAACTTTTAAATGCAGAAATTGCTGATATCATTACTGCCCTGGAAAAAAATGGGGATGACATTATCAATAATTTTAAAATTACAGTGAACGATAATGGAAATTACGAATTCACTGTGAGCGGAAGTTCATTGAAACGTTTTCTTGCAGATGTTTTCGGTCAGGCATCTTATTCTGATCTGAAGTATGACAAAAAACTTGGTTACAATCAGGCGGAAGCGACTGCTGACCAGGTTATGGATTATCTGAAAGTGACACGTTTTGGAATCAGTGAAGATTATGCTGAAGATATGGCATATAAAATCACTGTGGTGCGCTATGCAATGTCTGAAAACAGCTATCAGAAATATATTGCTACCACGATCGCAAGCGATGTCTCTGAGGAGTCTGTTGCCTACGTGAGTGAGAATACATCAAAGCTTCAGGGTGTGGAAGTCATTGACGATAC
>ENA-OOWH01000699-OOWH01000699.1-human-gut-metagenome-genome-assembly--contig:-NODE-699-length-24821-cov-3.995760_pt1 | contig 24821 bp, 20 predicted proteins | sample MGYA00241576_ERZ501321 | MGnify/ENA primary metagenome ERZ501321 (study PRJEB25962, sample SAMEA2042733) | human gut metagenome | biome: human gut; feature: human-associated habitat; material: faeces... | reverse complement strand
ATTTTGATAACAAAAAATGCCGTATTTATGCGGGCTGTGGCGTTTCGCAAACGCCTAAAATTATACTATGTCCCAAAATAACAAATAACATCAAACACGTTTTTACATATGTACATTTTTTCAGTTCCTCTTTTGCATTAATTTCCATAGTTCACTTGTATGATAATTAGCGGAGCTAACTATCACATCTTTCCTTCCTTTTAGTATTAGGGTTCAATAACCTTCAGGCGCTATAGACTTTTTTCTATAGCTTGACTACTCGATTAAAATATTTTATAGCCACCTTGATCTAGATTTTAATCAATTGGATATTGACAAAATGTTTTTCACGCAAAATATATATTTCTATAGTAACTTTGCAATGCTAATTGATGTTTGGCATCAAGATATTCTAAACATATGGTAATCATTTGTTATCTGCAAATAATAAACCATCTTTTCAATATTTTTTATAAAAAACAGTTGTCCTTTTAAATATAAACATAAACAAATTTTTCATCTTACATTTATTGAAAATAAAATTGGTACCAAATGTAATAATACTTGCAATAATAAAAAATAATATGGCCATGCCCACCCAATCAAAATATGTGGCAACATTAATTCTAATTAAACTAGTCACAAAAATTGTCAAAATTGTCGATACTATATCTATGCAACATTGTCTTACGAAATTTTTAAATGAACGCTTAATCAGATTCTTACTATCATACAACGCCATCCACCCCGTCTGGTACACCATTGCAACCAATGTACCAATAGCAACTCCAACAAGCCCCCATTTCGATACAGATATCATCGAAATAAGTATGTTTAAAATTGCAGCAACAATAAAGCATTTCTGTGTTTGTTTATAATGACTTCCAGCAAAAATCACCATAATATACGGCATTCTCAAACAATAGACTCCATATGCAGCAACAAGTAATACTGCAAATAATGGCTGATTATAATTAACATCAGATATGCCGATAGTATACACCTTTACGAAAGGGACAATTAATATTAACATACAAGAAAAAAATAATGTCGTTATAGAATGAATAAATAATTCTATAATTTCAAAAAAGTTATTAAGTTTTCCATATTCTTTTCTAGCCCACAAATCCCCAACAATGGATTGCATACCACTAGCTAATGCTTCAATCAAACATGTAATTCCATTTACTATCATAAAATAAACAGAATAAATCGAAACATTTGCCATCGTTGAAAAAATCGTCAATACCACAGTGTCCGTGTCTGATAGTATAATTGCGGCTATATGCTGCGCAATGCCATTCCATTTTTGTTTAATTGGTTCTCTAGTTAATTTCAATTTACGATTTATATTATATTGTTTATTAACATATACTCTTATCACTAATGGTTTTATCAGAAAAAGCAATGAACTAACTAACTTTACAGACTGTATAGAATATCCTGCTTTTACTAAAGCTACACTTATCAACAAATTAACAAGCAATGTTATAATTTGCGTGCCATATTGTATATATCCTTTTTGATCCGCTGCAAGTAATAATCTATCAATAATTCCGAAATAATACTGTGCAAATGAGCTTATACTTATGGATACAATTAAGGTCGCCGTGAAAAACCAATCAAACTGAGATGATGTATTTGAAATAATCGGGAAAAAAATAACAAGTATTATAACATAAACTAGTAATGCCTGTGCAATTTTTTTAAAAAAAGCCCCTCCTGATACTATAATTTCACTAATTTCCAATTGATTTTTCTTTGCTAAAGGTTCATACAACGAGCTTTGTATGACAGCTCCAACTCCCATTTCCAGGAAGGTTATTAATGATAAAAATCTAGTAATTGATGATACGAGACCATTTACCTCTGATCCAAAATATAAAAGAATATATTTTGGTAATATAAATCCACATATAACTGTAACTAATTGCAACAATAGTGATGTTAATGTATTATATAATAATCTTTTCCTCAATTTTCACCTACATTCTATGATAACACAATACTAATATCAATCTATATACTTATTCAATACACTCGTCAGGAAAAAAGCAACTCCATCTTCTTTATTTGTTTTTGTAATATATGCGGCTCTCTTCTTTATCTGTTCAGCAGCATTGCCCATAGCTACACAATGCGACAAATTGTCAAACACTTCTACATCATTTAAATCATCTCCAAAGTACAATATCTCATCGGTATCTATCTCCAAATAATGACTGCATTTCAACAACGCTGTATATTTATTTACATTTTTCTCTAGGAGTTCCACTTTTTCATTGTTAATTTCATGTATAGTGTATTTCTTTGATAGCTTTTTTTTGTGATACTCCGACATTTTCAAATTTAAAACAATTTTCTCAATTTCTGCATCATCAGGACACTTATTATACTTATAAAAAATACACTCCTTACCATTGCTAAATACAATTTTCTTAAAATAGGTTAACAGGGTTGGTGCTATATAATAATCACGTAAATCTGTAAAAAAAGAAATTGGTGCTTTAGCATAGATATTCTGAATATAATTAACATCCAATTTTTTAAGAAATGCATTATTCCAAACCAATTTTCCTTCTCTATCATGTATATATTGTCCATCGCAACTAATAATATATGAATAATTTATATTTCCACATTCTCTTAATAATAAAGTAATTTCTCTATAATGCCTTCCTGAGCAAATAACAATCTTAATCTTTCTTTCGTCATACGTTTTTAAAATCCGCATAGAATCATCAGAAATTTTTCCCATTGGATGTAGCAATGTTCCATCTAAATCTAGTGCTATGCATTTTATTTGATCAACTACCATAAGCATCTTTATCCCTTCATTCGCACATAAGTATATCCTATCAAAATATGAAGCCTGTTCAACTCCATACTATACTTGAATTTCTGTCTTTCTCTACAAAATTTAATTTCACATCTCCCCACATCGAACTCCTGCCCTATATTTTATCCTTTTCCCTTTTTATTTCAGACAAATCAATTAAACTCGCAAGATAATCTGAATATTCTTCAGAATCAATATGAATAAATCCAGAACTTGTATAAAAAGTCAACTCGCCAAAATAAATCTTTCCATCTACATTATATAAATCCACTCTAATATGTGGAAATCCTACACATAATTTCTTTACTACTTCTATCATCTCTGACATATTATCCGGTAAAACTATATCCGTTTCTGCAATAGCTACTTGTTTTTTAAACAAATGATCTATTGATTTCAAATTCATATCAAATTTGTGATTTTTTACGTTATGATCTGCCTCCCCAACTGAATACATAAAATAAATAGGCTTTCCCCCATAACAATAAAACTTATAATCAATCGCAGGAGAATTATCTTTGTTTGTCAATAATTTTTCAGCGATAATTCTTGGTTTGACATCTTTATAAACCCATTCTCTTCCATACTTATAATAATTTATTTTTAACCGTGCACTAATATTTTTCTTGGCTTCTTTAAAATCAAACTTTGATTTACCATTACATATAAATACTCTACCACTATCATGTGTACATTTTAAAATAAATTTATCTGGCAGCTGATCAAAACTTATGTCATCAAAATTATTCCAAACACCATATGTTGGAATAATATACTTTTCTCCAATTATTTCTGCAACATATTTCTTAGCTTCAACCTTATCAACCATCTTGGAATATTCTTCTTTTCTGTTATAAAGTTTTAAATATTGTAATTTTTCATTAAGTGTTTTGGGATCATTTAAATTTAACTTTTTTCCTTCCCTAATTCTAAAATATTTCTTTAAATACTCTTCATCACTTAAACCAGAATAAAAACCCAATTTATCCAAAAAATGGAAACGCTTTATTGGATCAAATACTATATTAATTACAGTTCTTATCATTTTTTATTATATCCAATCAATTCAAAATTTAATTGGAATACTCCTTTCTTGTATGTATAGTATTTTTATTTAGTAAATGTATTTTTAACCACAATTGGCTTAATGTATAACTAACATTTTCCAAATATACTATGCAAAAACTCTCTATATTCGTTTGCTTGATTTTCTATACTATGTGTTATCAATATACTTTTTGCTTTTTTTCCCATGCTTTCAGCTTTTTCTTCATTTTCAATAAAGTAAATTATAGCTTCAGCCAATGCCTGTACATCACCCACAGGAACTAGCATCCCATTTATTCCATTCTCTATTAATTCCGCTGGTCCATTTGGACAATCTGTTGATATAACCGGAAGACCAACTCCCATAGCTTCCATTAATGCATTAGGCATTCCCTCATACTTTGAACTTAACACAAACATACGTGTATCCGCAATTCTCTGAATAGCATTTTTACAAACGCCTTTCAACATAACACAATTCTGTAAATTCAAATATTCAATTAAGTTTTCAATCTTAGCCTTATCTGGTCCCTCACCATATATTTCGAGATTGTAGTCTCTATATACACGGTGAACTATCTCAAATGCCTGAATTAGTGTTACATAATCTTTTTGATCACATAATCGCCCTATTGCAGATATAGTGTTTCGTATATTATCTCTAGGATATTCATGATAAACCCATTCATTTCCAACAGCATTATGTATAACCTTACTTTCACATTCAATCAGGTCAGAATAAAATTTAGCAGCTCTATCTGTTTGAAAAATCACTCCATCACACATTTTATAATGTCTTAATATACTCTTCAACTCTTTTTTTGAATGAATTTCTGGTAATGTTCTTTCTGAACTTATCAATTTGAAAGCGCAATTTTTTTTCAACCCAATTAAATATCGAATTTCGCCTGGCATAATACAAAAAATTAAATCTGGTCGTTCCTTCTTCACTGTTAATCTCACCTTAATAAAGCGTAACATTATGTTTTTTACTCTATCAAGGATATTTTTAGGAATAGACGGAATATTTAGCTCTATTAATTTTGCATTTTTAGTTATATCATAAAATTTAATGTTGCCAATATTTACGACAGTTACTACATCACCTTTACATGATAGATAATCTGCTAAATATTGAACCGTTCTTTCTGCTCCCCCACTGCCCAAATTAGATATTAAAAACATTACTTTCATAGCTGATCTCCATATACTATACTTTTCCATATTTAATCTTAATCATTAGCTCAAAACAACCCATAATCTAAATCCTTTATTTCTATAAAAACTTACTACATATTAACAAATCCGATAACCAACAAGACACTAATAATATTTTTTCATTAATACATCTCTATGAGTCTTCCTGCAAAAAACTATTTTTTCTGAATCGTGCTCAAATCAATTAATCTTCCCCATTCCTTTTCCCAAGTATCTGGATACAATTTTAAGAAACCGGACATATCATAAAAAGTCAATTTGCCAAAATAAATCTTTCCATTTACTTCATAAAAATCAACTCTTACATGTGGTAATCCTGCCGATAATATTTTTGCAAGTTCAATCATCTTGTCATAATTTTTGGGTCTATGAGGCATCACCTGCGCATTAGGATGCCAAAAATTAACTAAATTTAAATGTTTGAATTCCATGTCGAAATAATCAAAACTTAGTTGATTATTTTCACTTTGTCGATTTGTTGCCAACAACAAATATCTAGGATGTCCACTAAAACAATAAAATTTATAGTCTCTCAATTCCCCATCGGAATTATCTTCCATATACCTTTCTGCGATAATTCTAGGTTGAACATTTTTATATGGCCATTCTCTTCCCATCCAGTAATAATTCCGTTTCATGCACTTATTAAGTTTCCTTTTTGCTTTCTTTATATCAAACTTTTCTTTATCTTTACAAATAATAACTCCACCACTATCATGGGTACATTTAAGCACAAACTGATTTGGCAGCTTTGATATATCTATATTTTCTACCTTATCCCATACATATAATGTTGGAATAACATACTCTTTACCTATCAAATTAGAAACATATTCTTTTACGGCTTCTTTATCGACCATAGTTGTATATATTGGATTTCTATCAAATAGCTTAAGCCATTGTAACTTTTCATCAAATGTAATCGGGGAATCTAAATTTAGCTTTTTTCCCATCATTATTTTATATTTTCTTTTTAAAAACACCTCGTCTTTCATATAGTTAAAAAAGCCAAGGGATGTAATATATTCAAATCTGCTTTCTTTATTAGTTATTATTTTAAACACGTTCTTTATTTTTCTAACCATCTTTTCTTTCATATCTTTTCTTATAGTTTTTTCATATCCATAAAGTGTGACATATAAGGTCTTATATTTTCCTCAGCCCCATGGCTTTTCAAAAATAAAACTGACATTACCAAGATAACAACAACTAACATTACATTTTTTGTTTTTTTATCTAGTTTATCCATAACATCTGGAATTAAAACAAATAAATATGACGTTGTATATTTCAACATTCTTGTAAAAATACTTAATGAAGTTGCTATTATTTGAACGTAAATGCTTGATATTGCTATATCATACTCATATAGTAGCTCATCTCTTTGCGAAATTCTTTGAATAAAAAAATAAACAATCAAAAAAATACCAATATAAAATAGTAACAAACTGTATCCATGTCCTTGATTCACATCCAAAGTATAATCATTTCTGTGATATAGTGTCGCTATTACTTTTCCACCGATAGCTACTATGCTTCCTGCTCCTATCAAATAAACAATTTTAATCCATTTTTTTAATTCCGTCACTCTCTTTGATAGTAGTGGATAAATCAACAACATGATTAAAGCCGTCTTATGAAAAAAAGCTGCAAGTAAAACAATCAAAACAAATTTAAATGTTTTTCTTTCTATCAAATACTTGTAACTCCAAACAGACAAACTAACCGCAAGCGCTTGTCTTAAAATCGTAAAATCAAATCCTATAAACCCTAATGCAATAAAAATAAAATAACTAAGTGCAACATTTTTTGAATATTTCCATATCCAAACACTTATAATTGAAAATGTAATAGCAAACAAAATTGCTCTAAACACCCAAAAATCAGATGTAAACCTGGATATTCCCCAATTCATAAGCCCATATCCTACATCTGAATCATATTTTATAGCATTTAATAAATCCAGATTTTTGTAGACATCCCAATAGTTATTTTTGTAATTCAAATAGTCAACTCCCAATACTTCTGAGCGCAAAACCCCTAACAATAATATATATGGGTATATAATAATTGTGGAAAAAACAGAAGTTGAAATTTTTCTAACTCCAATTGTTACATACTCTAAATTTGTTTCTATTATACATAATATAATTGTTACTAAATAAATAAGTAAATATACTTTCATTTTATCCTGCTATACTCTTAATATAATCAATCCACTCATTAAGTACAATATCTGATTGATATTGTCTTGCTCTGTTTTTGCTCGATTGAGAATACTTTTTCTTTTCCTCTTCATTATCTATAAGATATATTATAGCTTTTACCAAACTTTTTTTATCGCCCACCGGGACTAGTAATCCATTCTCTTTGTCCGTAAGAATCATTTTTACACCACCACACGGGCAGTCTGTTGCTATACATGGAACTCCCACAACCGACGCTTCCAACAACGCGTTAGGCATTCCTTCATAATCAGATGTCATCAAGAATACATCCGCCTCAGTTAATGCTTCTGGTACATTATCCGTCTGTCCTTTTAATATTACTGAATTTTTCAATCCCATGTCTGTAATTTTTTTCTGTATTTCACTCATGCAAGAACCAGTCCCATATATATATAACATGGCATCAGGAAATCTTTTTGTAACTTCACCAAATGCATCAATCAGCAATGGATAATTCTTTTGTTTTTCTAATCTTCCGCATGAAATCATTAAATGTTTTTGTGGATTTCGTTTTACATCATAAAATTCATCTTTTACCGCATTTACAATAATTGTACTTTTACTCTGTAACTTTTGGGGAAACCATTTTTTTGCATCATGCGTTTGAAATACGCATCCATCTGCTAATGGTAGAAGGATTTTCCCCATTAATTTAAACAATTTTCCTCTATACTCTACATTCGGATCATTGCGAACAGAAATGATAACTTTTGTTTTCAACCCCAAGGTTGCCAAAATGGATCTAAAATTCGGTTCTGCCATAAAAGAAATAAGTATATCTGGCTTCTCTTCTTTACATATTTTTCGTAATTTTAAAACACGTAAATAATTCCTCTTAATAAAAGACTGCTTCTCTTCTTTACTTTCCAAATTAAATCTATGAATAGATTTTTCTAATTTATACTCATTTAGCACCGAATATGATGTAACAAAAACGACTTCATAGCCTTCTGTAACACATTGATTGGCTAAATTAGTCATAACCCTTTCAGCCCCATTACGCACAATTGTATTAATATAAAATAATATCTTTCTGTTCAACTAATTTCTCCTTGCAAAATATATTTTTTCAAGAAATCTATCATACACTGACATCTTTCTTTCACTTTGTTTTATTGGAAACTTTATAAAATTATTATTATTTTGTTTTATAAACCTTTCCAACACAAAAAAATCTTGTTCTTTCATTACATTCGGATGATAGCAAAAAGTAATCAAATGAAATGGTAACTTTCTTACTCTCCCAGACTGTTGTGGTACAAATGTCATACCATATTTTTGATAAGTCCTATTCGCTATAGTATCAGAAATAAATCTAATATTACTCTCTTCTTTTAACGCTTTTATTGTATTTTCATCAAAAGTATGCGATGGTGCAAAAAAAACTTGTGGGTCATGTCCATTTTCCCGAAATATTTTTACCCCACTACGAATCTTTTCCTTTTGTTGTTCCAATGATATCCCCGCAAATTCAGATCTCTTATTCACTGGATTAATACCACCCTCATTCGTGCTATATACATGATTATAACCATGAAGCGCTATAATCCACCCCTTATTTTCCCATTTATTTACTTTATTCCAAAACGATGAATCAATTGGATATTCGTCCATCATAGCATCTTGACACTTTGGAATTACACCTACCAATGGTTTAATATTATACTTATCTAACAATACTTCCATTCTATTCCATTTTACAATATCCATTCTTTCTGCCGCATCGTCTAATCGTAATATATATTTACCCATTTATTTCCTCATAAAACTTTGTTAGCCATTCAACAGATTTCTTTATATCAAATCCCGCTTGAATAATTTTATCTATAACATTCTTTCTAGTCAAATCAGTTTCTTTAATTGCGTCAATCCACACCTGTGTTCCTTTGTCAATAGGAAGAAACTTCACCAGTTCTGATATTCCTACCTCTTTTGTAATTTTATCAGAAACAAAACAAGGAAGACCTGATGCCTGTGCTTCAACAACTGTTACAGGAAGTCCTTCCCATTTTGAAGGAAACAAGAAAGCATCTGCCACATTCAATATGTTTGGAATGTCAGTTCTTGCCCCTAACATTTTAACGTTTGATTTTAAATTTAATTGTTCAATTTGTTTTCCTATTTCCGATGATAGCTCTCCATCCCCTAAAAGCAATAACATGGAATTTGGCTTTTCTTTTATCAGCATTGCAAACACATACAACAAAAATATATGATTCTTTGCTTCATGAAACCGTCCTACATGTATGAATACTGTTACATCTTCTTCAATCCTAAGTTGATTTCTTAATATGCTACGTTGTTTTCTATTAAAAAGATATTTTTGTGTATCTATAGCATTTTTAATTGTGAAATACCTATCACTTTGTACAATTCTTTTACCAAATAACCATTCTCCAGCTTTTAGAGAACAACCAAAGAAATAATCTGCTTCATATCTCAATGGATACTGCAATATAATTTTAACAATTGATTTTATCCCCGAACCATTGGAGGTACTATGACTATGCGCAATTGTTTTTATACCATGTTTCTTGGCAATCGGGAAATAAATAGATGCATAACTCCTTACATGAGAATGCAACACATGATACTCTGGATGTGCATCAAAAAAACAATTCCAAGCTTTTTGAACTTGAAAAATATTTTTTCCAGTAAATCTCGGCATTACAAAAACTTTTCCGCCAAGTTTTTCAATTTCTTCCTTAAAATATAGCTGATCTGAATGATCTACTATAAAATCAAATTGAATCCTATTCCGGTCAATCGTTCTATATATATTCATAATCATGGTTTGTGAACCACCAATATCCAGTGACCCAATCATATGTATAATTCGCACTACCATTTATTCTTCTACCTGACGCAATTCTATTCTTCCTTTTTGTATATATATTGTTTTCGCCGGAACACTTCCTTTTACGACACTTCCAGCACCAATCACAACTCCATCTCCTATCGAAGATCCTCGAAGAATTACTGAATTCGCTCCTATCCAAACATTGTTTCCTATACTAATCGGTGCGCACTTATACTTCATAGATTTAACGCCTCCATCAACACTATAATCATGATCGTGATCGTATATCATAACATTAGGGGAAAACTGTACATCATTTCCAATCGTAATATTTTCATGACTTACTATCATACAGCCATGATTCACAGAAACATTATTTCCAATTTTTAATTTAGCGCCTTTTCTGATTCTTATATGACTGCCACTTCGCTGTCGAAATTGCGAACCTATAGACACTTTTGCCTTCCTGTCAACTGTAATCTCAGCACTTGGAGATATAGCACTTATAAGCGACAATTTTACACTTGTTCCATGGAATAGCTTTATCATGCTCATTTTTAGAATTCCGGTTGGAACTTCAATCATCATTCGGATATACTTATTCATAACTTCCAATCTCTTTCATATATGCATCAACAACAATCTGCCGATCAAACTTTTGTTCTACTTTACGTCTTCCTTCAACACCCATGCTTCTTTTTTCATCTTCTGAAAGATTTATAAATTTTTCAATTGCCTCTATTAAAGCATCACTGTCTTTTTGCGGAATCATATAACCATTTACACCATCGTCTACGACTTCCCTCTGTCCGTTGTAATAATCGGTCTTCCGGAAGCACATGCCTCCAACAGTACATTACTTATTCCCTCCGGATAATAGGTTGGATGAACAACACAATGAATATTCTTCAAAAATTCCGACACATTTCGAATCATCCCATGATAAATTACCGTTCCATCCTTGTTTAATTCTTCGAGTTGCCCCTCATACTCTTTCTCGCAAAAACCACAAATATGAAATTCTGTGTTCGGATATTTCATCTTTATTCTCTTAGCAGCCTCTAGATATTGATCAATACCTTTTTCCTTCATAATACGAGAGATAAAGGCAAATCGAACACAATCTCGATCATCTGGATAATCCAGCAACGGAAATCTCTCTAAATTCACCCCAGATCCCGGAAGCATTCCATGTTTGTCTCTCGCAATATTATGTTTTACGAAAAACTGCTTATTCTCTTCATTTTGGAAGAATACACGTTGCACCTTTCTAAAAGCGCGCTTATAGAGTCTAACTAAAACTTTTTGCTTCACTCCTGCATTTTCAACGGCTGTTCCCAAACCGGTTATATTTGCAACAAATGGAATATTATATTTTTGCGCTGCCAACGCACCATATATATTAGGTTTGATTGTATACCCTAATATAATATCCGGTTTAATATTCTGTATCAACTTGCGATAGTCGCATAACAGTTTTAGCTCTTTTAACGGATTCATTCCATGACGATCAATACAGATATCATAATAATGACACCCTAATTTTATTAAATCATCTATTCTTTCTCCATATGGAGATGAAATATAGACCTCATAGTTTTCTTCAATAAGTTTTTCTACCAATTCTAACCGAAAATTATAAATCACAACATCATGATTAACTAAAAATAAAACTTTCTTTTTCATTATTCTATGAATTTATCTCCATTACACTTTGCTTTACAGTTGTATTTTGGTATTTCAGACCACTATAGAATGATGCTTCAAACTTATAACAATTATTTCCAAATGCCTTATTGACAAGTCCACCGATCTTTCCCGGCATCTTACTTCCAATCCAGACTGCCGGTGCAAGACATTGTAACTCTGTTATCTTTTTCCCACTAGCCTTTGTAATCACTTTTACCATATCCGATGTCTTTGTCCACTCTCCATTTTGAGGCAACAATACAACTGAATTTCTATGATATGGTTTAAGCAACATGATCTGACATAAAAACTCACACAAATTCTCGATATAAAGCATGCTTCTCTCATTATCCACATCTGGGAATATCGGTAATTTCTTTGCAAGCTTAGCTAATGTACAATAGTTTCCCTTGCTGCCTTTTCCATAGATCATTGGTGGACGCAAAACAATGACTTTATAAGTATCGTCCGCTAATTCTCGAACAGCCACATCCGCCTGAAGCTTGCTGTCACCGTAGAAGTTCGCCGGATGAGGAACCGTTGTCTCATCGATCACTTTCGCTTGTCCGTATGGTGCAGAATCGCCATAAATAATCATAGAAGACATAAAGGTAAATGTCTTTACACCTTCTCTCTTTGCTTTTTCCGCTACCTCAACGGCTAATCCGGTATTTACCTCATAATATTTCTTCTTTGTTTCTTCCGAAACTTTTCCAACATCCGCATGTGCAATACCAGCCACATGATAGATAATATCATAGTTTGAAAAATCTTTTTCTTTCCATGATTCATCTTTCAAATCCAGTTCTTCAATTTCGAAATTGTCACGATAATGCTTCTGTGCATATTCTATAAATGACTGTCCAATATATGATCCGGCTCCGGTAATCAGCACTTTCTTCTTTGTGTTGAAATCCACCTCTACCGTCTCACCAAATCCAATATGTCCAATCAGTTCTTCATCCGTTTTTCCTTCTGAATAATTGTAACTATTTTTTTTCATTTCTCCGGTTCCACCCTCAACAACACTATCGTCATGGGAAACTTTAGAAATAGTTTCTAAAAAGCATTTCATATCAAATAAAAATGACTGTTTCTGCACATATTCACCGTCCAGTTTTGCTTTTACCGGAATCTCCAATTCGTCTCTTCCGTTAATCTGCGCCCATCCGGTCAATCCCGGCTTCACATCGTTTGCACCATATTTATCCCTCTCTGCGGTAAGCAGATCCTGATTCCACAAGCCCGGTCTCGGGCCAATGACGCTCATATTTCCCACAAAGATATCCCAGATCTGTGGTAATTCATCTAAACTATGCGCGCGAATAAATTTACCAACCTTGGTTATGTACTGATCTGGATTGTCCAACTGATGTGTTGGCACATCATGAGGGGTAGATACTTTCATGCTTCTGAATTTATGTAATTTAAAATATTCCTTGTTTTTTCCTAACCGTTTCTGTGTAAAAAGTACAGGTCCCGGATCCTCAATTTTAATCGCAAGTGCAATAGCTGCATATAGTGGGGACAGAACAAGTAATCCTCCAAACGAAAGACCTACATCTAATGCCCTCTTGGCATATTTACTATATAATGATTCTTGTATGAAAACAACACCTGACTCTTCCAAGTGTCCCCTGACTCCATCTGCATTTTCAGCATCATTGTCATTTTTTACAAAAACAACCTTCTTACCTTCAAACGGATTCTGTTCTTCTGGTTCATTCTTGTATGTATAGTCAGCCTTTTTCTTTTTTGCGACAAGCTGCATTCCAACAAATGCAATCCCAGCCGCTCCTGCTAATATTTTAAGGGTTTTACAAAGCTTCTTGTGTGCCATTGCAACTCTCCTTCTGTTCATAACCACGTTATGCTCATTTCCTTAAACTAATTTATTATAGCATATATATGCGTATATAGCTACTTTTTTCCGTTTTCATCTATCTTTTTTCATTTTCATGGCTTTTAGTCGACTTTATCGTTTCTTACAGAACAAGCGAAAATTTCTTAGTTTTAAATAGATGCAAAACTATTTACGGGGCGTGATTCAATGAATCACACCCCAGGCTTTTCTCTAGTACCAGAAAATATTCCATCTATATGGATCTCTCATGATCTTGCATATACCAGAAATCATCCCTGCTAAGTTGTGGAAAGTTATATACATCCACTCCATGATGTTCGGGCAAGCTGATCAGTTGCTGGCGAATGGCATTCGCTTCAAAGATAATAACCGTTGCCGTTTTGTAACAAATGCAATCTATGATCTGTTTAAACTGCCTTTGGTAATATTTATTCATTAAAACAGCATTCTTCATGATCCAGATCATGAAAGGATGATCCAGAGTAATTCCTTTCCGATAGTCCGGCTCTGCACTGCAAAGAAATCTCCTACTCCTGTCATTCATAGCTTTGCAGAATCTCATCGGTGGAAAAAGATCCAGTATTTCATCCGATTCATTTTTCTCTTTTTCTAAGAACGAAATAGCTTGTCCCTTTTCATAATCAATTTCCATCAGATTATGTTCCTGCAAATATGCATCCTGATACATATTCAATAGAAGCAACTCAGCATTATCATCTGTGCCTATGTATCTATGGCATATATATCTATTTTCTAAGCTGGGTTTTTTCAAAAAATCAATCCTTTTTTCGAAGTAATTCTTTAGATATTCCATTGTCCATTGCTGTAATGGCGTATTTTCTATTTTTTTCCAATCTCCTTTCGTAAAATTTACCCTCGAGGCATACACACGTTGTCCTCTTAAAAGTTTTGACAAGTTATATTTATTTACAACGCTCCAAATAAACAAACTTACCTCTATCGGAAGTTGAGTAACCGCAATGCGACTTGCTTGTGTTGTCGGTTTCCATGCGTTTTCCATGAAAAATATTCCCATATAAGGGGCTTGTATACCATATTCATCATCATTTATTTTTCCCGCATAGACACCTTGATATACACACTTAATAAATTCTCCGGAAAAACCGATTTCCGGGCAAATGATATCTGGGATTCCACATTCTTCAAGAAAAACATGCATGTATCGTTGTTGTGTATAATCATGGTAACTTTTCCAGGCTTCAAACAAACTATAGGATTCATGAAACGGACTCCATACTTCTCCCAATGTTCCTTCTGACTTAGGACATACATCACAATTTTCAAACGCTTTCACAAGCTCCTCTACTGAATGTTCATCATATTCTTCTTTTAATCGCTCCCATTCATAACTACTACCCACATTATCAATAAATAGTTCCATTTGAAAACTTCTACCATATCCTTCGAATTCTCCACTGACACTGTACTTCAAATCTTTTACCTTCCAACAGGAAGTTTTCTCAAAGCGTACATCATATTTTACAAGTACTCCCGATACTCCCTGTAGAATATGATCCTCCTTTGTATCCAACGGAATGGTCGTAATTACAATTTTGGGATACTGTCCACTCGCCTCTGGAAAAATCTGGTCAAACTGTTCTTTCAGTTCATCCGTCAGTTCATAAACTTTCTCTCCCTCTACAGCATGAGCTGCTTCCATTATTTCTTCATAGGTTTGCCCGATTCTTTCATTATTATAATACACAGGCACCCGGGAACCACACAAATATTTTTCCACTGTATTCTTCAAATTTAAAGTTCCTAATTTTCCCGGATTCAAACGTATCGCAATCGAAGTTCCGGCATTCTTCCGATATCCGTTTCTTTCCTGCTGATAAGAAGTCTCTGTCACAAAATCACCCGGATTTGGCATTGGCTCATTTGTGAAGTGGTTTTGTGATTGATTCAACAAAGTATAATATCCGCTGAGTCCCGTCACCTGCAATCGCAATCCATAATGTTTGTTCATGTTCGAATTCGTGGTCTCCTCTTCTCGCCGATTTTTATCAGAATCAAAATAAAGAGTCGACACCTCCGCATAATCACCATTAAGAAAACATGACAGAAAACCGATTCCAAAGCGACTGATACCATAATACTTTTCTGTTTGATGGTGATTTCTTAAGTCTCTTTCGATTTCCTTGGAAGAGTAATATGAATTTCCCACTTTCAGAAAATATCTTTGCAGCATTCCCATGGTCATGCCGGTTCCCTCATCATCAATACGGAACCAGATATTTCCATCCTTGTCATTCCACTCCCAGAAATCAATACGGGACTTTTCCGGTATAAAATCAGAATCCATTTTTCCTCGAAGTAAAGTGGCATCGATCGCATTCTGAAGCAATTCTCTCACGAAAACATCCCGGTTATCATACAAATTTTCTCCCGTCAGCAATTCCAGAATCTTTGTCTGATCCATCGTGATGCAAAAATCTCCGCTCATATATCCATCGGATTCAATTTCATTGCGTAAAATAGTCCGGGGAAAAGGAAAGTTCTGCTGCCAGCTTTTTCTACAAGACTTCTGCAACCTTATGCAATTTCCAAGTTCAACCTCGATCCAGTCCAGAAAATCACGGATCGCATGCTCCACACCTGGATGGGTACAATGGGCTTTATACGGCAAAGCTTCAGTCGAAGGAGATGCCGGATAAAAAAATCCGGCAGAAGCCTGATGTTTCTTCCACTCTTCAATACTTTTTTCGTTGTCTCCTACATAGCTGTACAATACCTTTGGTGCCCTGGTATCATCGAAGTCCAATAAATCGCCCAACCGTAGCAGTAGTGCACAAAACAATGGACTGACATCATTTGCATTTAAGTAATCCAAATCATGATTACCAACCATATCTGAAGGATTGTAACCATGTGCCTCGCAAACGGACACAATACACTGGAATGGCACGACATCTATTGGGCGCTGACTGATCAGTTTCTTCCACGCCTCATTATGTAGCACCTCAGCCACACGTTCAGAATGCAAGCTGCGGAGATACCACTGCCGCATATCTACTGTCCATTCTTCTGCTGGGCTCCCCAGAAATTCCGGGTAATGTTCTCTCAAGAATTTTTTACATGTTTCTGTATCCTCGTATTGTGCCTTCTGTTCCTCATCGGTGTAAACCATGCCCACATCATGCAAACTTGCAACTAAAATCAGCAATTCCAGTTCCCCTACAGTGAGATTACTAATCTGATCTCCCAGCAATCCTCCCATGGCATCCAATACATTTAAGATATGTGTTTCGTCATGCAACGTATAATTTCCAAAGATTCTGCGAACATCCTTCAAATAATTCGCAGCATATTCATAAACTTTTTTTACCCATATACATCTTTCGCTTCCTGCATCAGCTTTTTTCTTATATTCTTTCCATAATGCAGTTTCGTCTAATTTTTCTGAATGAACCATGGCATTTCCTTCCTTTGTTTTTTGTATGAACTTTTTCGATATTATATAGTTTTATTTCATCCTAATTCTCCAAAAGATCCTCCCCTTCTCCGCCTTGCGCGATTAGAAAAGCTCCTACATAAAATTCTGAATTTCTCTCTTTCATACCTTTTAGGCACAACACCGCATATTCTTCATCTGCTTCAAATCCCCCACCGTTTTGAATAACAGAATATAGTTCTTTTCCGCTAGCGGTTAATAAATAAGCATCTCTACGGAATAACTCAGGAACATCAGCGTAGCTCATGACAATACCACATATTTTATCATTGTGCATCTCCAAATTTGTATCTTTAGAAATATATAAAGCCAAATCATGATCCTGGCTAAGTGCGCCTGCCTCTAACAATGGCACAATATGTCTCTCATAAGACAATCCCCTGTTTCTTATAAACTCCCGACATTCTTCATCTCCATCTTCCTCACAAAAAAATCCAGCCGCATCAATATAATAAATATTCCCACTCTGCATAACATATCTACATAAATCCGAAAATATATTTGCTTCTTCAGATGACATATTCCGAATCATGTCTAATGTACGGAGTGAGCAAGCCTTTGGCTTCGCAATCTCATTGGCCAAAACTTTCCCCCACAACTGTTGCAAATTCTCGTTGCTAATATTTCCAACAGCATCGAAAAAACGCATCAGCCAGTCAAAGCTAAATGTAGTCTGATCTACGTTCTCTTCTACTTCCATTTCAGGCTGCCTTTCTTGATTAGATGCGATCATTTCATCTGCCCGTTTTGCAATTTTCAAGAAATTTCGGCACTTATACAGTTCTACATAGGAAAGCCTTCCCGCTCCAAGTAATTCCTCCAGAATTTTTTCAAATTCCTTCTTTTTTAATGCTTCCATAACTTTAATGTTTTCTCCTTTTCGGAAAAACAAAGTTGTAATTAAAGATGAAACCACACCTTGCACTGCTGGAGAAGCAATCAAAGCTTGTCCAGCATTAGCTAGTGTATCAATTATTTCTGGTTTAACTACTTCTGGACCCATGTTTTCTTCCTCGCTCTCTGATATTTCTTTTGTTAAATTGTACCAAGTCGCTAGCGCGACGGCTAGCCCCCCCAATACATGAAACCACTACTTTTTCAAAAAAAATAGCAGTTTTTGTGTATATGTTGTATTGTTGAGATACCCCTACTTTAACAATAAACAATACACACAAACTCCTATGCTTATGTTACCATGGATTTTTTAACTCAACAACTACATATCTGTTTTTTTTATCCGTCCACCTCCCCTTTTTGAAATGTTTCTATTTTCTATTACATTTCAAAGGGGATTTTATCATGGACAATTATTTGAATTCTTTTCGGGAAATGATTTCCCTCCGTGGTCTTACTGACCGTACCATAAACTGTGCTATTTCACAGCTGCGCTTTTTTACCCTGTATGTCCTTCACAAACCGTGGGATGATACCCAGCTTCCTATGCGCAGATTTGACGAATATCTTCCCTTTGTCCCTTCCAAACAGGAAGTTTCCATCCTTATTGATTCCATGCCGGATTTGAAGCAGAAGGCTATGGTCGCACTCATGTATTCTTCCGGTCTGCGTATTGGCGAAGTTCGTCATCTTCGTTATGAAGATATCCAACGCAAAAACATGCGCATCCATATCAGGCATGGCAAAAACCGTTCTGACCGCTATGCGATTCTGTCCAAACGTGCTTTGGACGTTCTATTTATCCCACCGCATTGCCATTACCAACTCCCGCATTGTCTCTGTTACGGAAAATGAGGTTTCCTTCCGGGCAAAAGACTACAGATCCGGAGACAAAATCCCTGTCCGCATAACACCGGTGGAGTTTATCCGCCGTCTAATGATGCATGTGCTCCCGGCCGGGTTCCAGAAAATCCGTTACTATGGTTTCTTAAACAATCGCCGGAAGAAGAAAAACCTCCACATCATCTTCCGGATTCAGGGACACCGGAAATTTATATCCCGCTTCACCGGTTCTTCTGTTGCAGAAGTAATGAAAACCGTTTGGAAGTATGACATCAGCCTGTGCCCATGCTGTGGAAAAAACAGCATGCGGCATATTGGCAGGAACTTTGCCCTCCAGGATTAAACTTCTGTTCCCATATGTTTTTCCAAGCCCCCGGCAGAGGGCTTGTTTGCCATGTCCCTTTTTATTCCGGCAGGATAACATATCTTATAAAATAACGTAAGACCCTGTCATGACGTTATTTTTGTGGGAAGGGCAGGCGTATTCAATCCCCATAATGTACTGGCTAAAATTCCGCAACCTGGTACAATCATGAAGAATCACATTTTGAGCAACTGTAGTTTATGCACAGTTGTTCTTTTTTGATTGCTCAAACTGTGATACTTCACTTAAGAATTATACCATTTACGAATAGAGCATGCAGTAAAATTAAAGAGAGCAGCCGCTCCGACTGCTCCCCCTTCTACTTCTAATTATTTGCTTTTTTCCACCTGATACGAAGGCACTAACCGTTTCACCACCAGCTTCATCTGTGGATCATCTTCATATGCCGTCTTCTTCAAATCTTTCAAATGCTCAAAAAACTCTTCCCTGTCAAATTCAATCGGTTTTCCGATAAAAATCAGATCATTCTCCGTTTTCTGAAGTCCTTCCTCTTCTTTCAGACACTCTTCAAACATCTTTTCCCCCGGTCGAAGCCCTGTATACACAATCGGGATATCCACATCCGGTTCAAATCCGGATAACTTGATCAGATTTCTTGCCATATCATCAATCCTTACCGGCTCTCCCATATCCAGCACAAAAATTTCTCCGCCCTTTGCGTAAGCCCCTGCCTGTAAAACAAGCGATACTGCTTCCGGAATCGTCATAAAATAACGAATGATATTTTTATCGGTAACAGTAACCGGTCCGCCCTCTGCAATCTGCTTTTTAAAAAGAGGAATCACACTTCCGTTACTTCCCAGTACATTTCCGAAGCGAACCGCTACATAATTGGTTTTCGGGAAACGATGCTGCATTCCCTGAATAATCATCTCACAGATACGTTTGGACGCTCCCATGATATTGGTCGGATTTACGGCTTTATCCGTAGAAATCAATACCATGCGCTCCGTTCCGTTTCTTCCTGCTGCCATAGCCACATTATCAGTACCGAATACATTGTTTTTAATTGCCTCATTCGGACTGTCCTCCATGAGTGGCACATGCTTATGTGCCGCTGCATGAAAAACAATCGCCGGTTTATAATCCGAAAATACGGTATCCACACGATGAGTATTTCTCACAGATCCAATCAGCACAACCAGATTCAGATTCGGAAATTTTTTTCTCAACTCCTGCTGAAGGTCATACGTGGTATTTTCATAAATATCAAATATTACCAGCTGCGAAGGATGGTGCGCCGCAATCTGGCGACAGAGTTCACTTCCGATGGAACCACCGCCACCGGTTACAAGTACAACCTTTCCCGCAATGTATCCCATGACCTCATCCAGATTTGTCTTCACCGGCTCCCGTCCCAGTAAATCTTCGATTTCCACCTCACGGAAATTTGAAACGCTTACTTCGTCATTCACAATCTGTGCCATACTAGGCAGAATCTTAATCCTGCACCCTGTGTTTTTACACAATTCCAGAATCTTTTTCTTTCGATCTCCCGGCAGATTTGGGATGGCAATAAAGATTTCCTGCACTTCGTATTTTTCTGCTGCCCATGGAATTTTGCTGTCATTTCCCACGATCGGAGCTCCCAGAATGGTGCTTCCAATCTTATTCTTATCTGCATCAATCACGCAGACCACACGATTGCGGATCAGCGGACTGTTCTCCATATTTTTTATCAGGAAATTCGCACTGTCTCCTGCTCCAATCACCATGGTAGCGATGGCATGTCTTGATGCGTCTCCCAGATAACTGTGTCGTATGATACGCAGTCCCCGGTATACAAAGCGGCTTCCAGACACCAGTGCCAGCAAAAAGAAAAAATACAAAATATAATAAGAACGCGGCATGTTCCATTGGAACATATGCATCCCCAGACTCTGTATTGCAGCACTGAGCAGACACGCAATCACTACATTTAATAGTTCCTGTACGCTCGCATATTCCCACAGACTATTATACAGATGCATAATAAAAAATATCACGATGGTTACAATCATATTTACCCAGAAATATTGCAATGCTGTCTCTAAAAAAGGAATTCCCTGCTCACTCTTTAAACTGAAATCAAAACGTGTCCAGATAGAAAGAATTTCCGCCAGAAAGATTGCCAATATATCGTAAATTACCAACAATACGATTCGTATATATTTTGCCGTTTCTCCCCCAAACCGGTTTTTCATTTGTTGCATGTCAAAATTACTCCCTATAATCTTCTCATTTTCATGACTTGACTGATTTTCTCTGTTTTCTTGACTGTTTCTTTCCGGACTGCTTCTTTGCAGAAGTTTCTGTTGTCACTGCTTTTTCCGTTTTAAGGTCGTTCTGTTCCACGACAACATCATTTTTCTCAGAAACCGGTTCCTTTGCGAAAAGATTTTCTTTCTTAACCAGCATCCGGTTCACTGCAAGTCCCAGGCCAAGCATACCCCAGAATACCGGAGCGGTACAAACATTAGAATCGTTTACAATCCCCGTAAACATATACACCAGCACTGCCGCAAATAATCCAAATCCAACCCAACTGATACTCTCGTGTAGATCCACTCTGCGGTAAATTCGTACCGACTGTACCAGATACCAAAACAAAAATACCAGAAGTGCCAGAGTACCGAATAATCCGGTTTCTACCCACTGCTGCAGATACCAGCTATGGGCTTTTACGTCATAGCTGTTTGCACCGTAGACATAGTTCTGACTGATATAATCATTCTGTGGCACTTCAAACATGTAAGTATTTGCCCCGCTCCCCATAAAAGCATGCCTTCCCAGAAGCGGAATTGTTTTATTCCAGATATGTCCTCGATTACTCATTGCATCATCCAAAAATACTTTTGAAACCTTCGGATTCTCAAACTTCACTAATTTTCCTGCTGGATTCAGATACTCATATCCATTCTCATCGGTATTTATGAAGTTCCACTGCACACCATCAATCGTTGCACAAATTCCGGGCAAGCTATCTCCAAAAGATACCGGTTGCAGCTGTACCCCAGAAAAACGGCTGTCATCCATCGTTGTCACCTGGTTATCTGCATCCACTATCGTCTGACTTAACTCATTTCCATCCGAATCTTTGCAACTGATCTGTGTTGTTCCATCCTCTCCCACGGTATAAGAAACACTCAGTTTATTCCCGTGAATGTCAAGCACAACATCATCCGTATTGGTTTCTACTCCATTCAGAGCCCATCTGTCACTTATCCGGTATGTACCAACAATTGTATTTTTTATATTTTCACCTGCTGAGGTGGTATTTCCAAGTACGATTGCTGCTATAATCCCAATTACCACTACAACAGCACCCACAACAAACAGTTTTTTCTTCCTGCTCAAAAGCACAAGTATAAGTACCACTGCTGCCAATGCAAGAGCCATCCATCCACTCGCACTGCCGCTTCCTTTCAAGCAGATGGCACAGCATACTACCGCTACTGCCAGCACTATCCGATGCCATATCTTTTTTGACGCAATAAACAGGCATACCGCCAGCACAATGAGCATACCAAAATAAAACGATAAAAAGTTCGGATTGTATAATGTCGTATAAGAAGTTTTCGGTGCAAAATTAAATGTCAGCTCTTTTAAATTCTTCCACCATCCAGGATTTGTAATTAAATGTTTTCCAAAATTTGACTGAAAGAAGTCCAGTCCAAAATACTGAAATACGCCGATCACTGTAACAATAGCCATGCCAATGCCCGAAATTTTCAAAATGAATTCCACATGTTTTTCTTCATTCACAAAATTATACACATAATAACACAGCAGCATATACGCAAAAACTACCCACACAGACTCAAAAAGTTCATAAGTTCCACCGGATACCCAATGCTTATACTTTGAAAAAAGTGCTGACATCAGAACAAAAAGTCCATATACCATCAGAAAATAAAAAGAATTTTCAAACTGCAGGGTCTCTTTCTTCACATAATGCCGATACAACAGAATTGCAGCCATCACCACTCCAATGATTACGATCGCAATCATTTTCCATGCAAAAAAGAAATCTGTCTGTGTATCTGAATTGGCCGGAAACCAGTCAAACTGCGACAGATTTGAATTATAGGAATACATATGTACAAGCAATGGCACAAACCCCATCATCAAAATGACGGGAATCATCAGCTTATTCGTCTTTTTTAAATTTCGATATCCATTCTCACTCAAAGTTTTCTCTCCTTAGTAAACAATTTTTCTAGAATATAATACCCCTAAACCTTCGTTTTTTCAACACGTAAAATATATATAATAGGTAAAAACACTTTTTTGTTACTTGTGTGATACTTAAAAATTTTACAAATAAATGTGTATGATTGACACGATAATATAAATTTTTACACATGAAAGGAAGAAAAATGAGATTACCAAACGGATACGGTGGAGTCGTAAAACTCTCCGGCAACAGAAGAAGACCCTACGCAGCACGCATCACTACGGGCTGGCACATCAATGACATCACTGGAAAGCGCATCCAGCACTATCAGATTCTGGGTTACGCTCCTACCCGGTCGGAAGCTCTGCAGATTCTGGCACGTTACAATAATTATCCCATCGATGGGGAAACTCTGAGATTAACCTTCCGGGAAATTTATCTCCGATGGTCCGAAGAAAAGTTTCCTACCATCTCCCACTCCAACATCAAAGGTTATCGGGCAGCATTTGCCACTTGTGAAAACATTGCTGATATGCCATTTCACAATTTGAGACTCAATGATTTACAGCAGGTGATAGATCACTGCGGCAAGAACTATCCTACCCTGAAAAAAATTCGTGTTCTCTTTAACCAGCTCTATTCTTATGCCATGAAACACGAAATTGTCTCAAAAGATTATTCTGCCTATGTAAATATCTCGAAATACAAAGACCGGAATCCTAATAAAAACATACGGAGCTGTTTTTCCACTTCTGAAATTGCTCTCCTGTGGAAACACAAAAACGATCCCTATTGCCAGACAGTCCTCATGCTGATATACAATGGGGTCCGCGTCTCAGAGCTTTTGGATCTGAAAAAAGAAAATGTTCATCTGTCCGAACAATATTTTGATGTCATTGACAGCAAAACCGAAAACGGCATTCGAAAAGTTCCGATTGCTGACAAAGTACTCCCCTTTTACCAGCGCTGGCTTCATGACTGTTCCGATTGTGAATATCTCATCCATACTCTGGACAGCCAGCATTTTACCTATTATATGTATTACCACAATATTTTCCAACCCTTGATGTTTCGTCTGCACATCGATCATACACCTCACTGCTGCCGGCACACCACGATTTCCCTGCTCGCCGAAGCACATGTCGATCAGACTACCATCAAAAAAATTGTCGGTCATTCCGGCGCTATGTCCCTGACAGAACGGATTTACACACATCTGGATGTACCTGCGCTGGTCGAAGCCATTAATCAGATTTAATCGCTTCTTGTATGTTGCTTGCGTGTTACTTGTAGAAGTGATTTTGCCCCAAACTCTGTTTATAAATCCTGTATTTCCAATACTTCCGCGGAAAATACCATGCATATTTCCGGTTAAGGTAACTTACAAGACTTCTACAAAGAAGA
>ENA-OOWH01000664-OOWH01000664.1-human-gut-metagenome-genome-assembly--contig:-NODE-664-length-25684-cov-3.851730_pt1 | contig 25684 bp, 23 predicted proteins | sample MGYA00241576_ERZ501321 | MGnify/ENA primary metagenome ERZ501321 (study PRJEB25962, sample SAMEA2042733) | human gut metagenome | biome: human gut; feature: human-associated habitat; material: faeces... | reverse complement strand
TTAGTTGGCATCATGGGGTATGTGTTTGTGCGCGGCCTGCCGCAGGTTTCCTGGCAGCTTCTGTCCACGGTGCAGAGCTCCCTCAAGGGCACCTTTGGTATTCTGGGAAATATCATCAACACGATTTACATCATTGTAATTACCCTTATCATTGCAGCGCCGATCGGAATCGGCTCCGCCATTTATCTGAACGAATACGCAAAGCCGGGAAAACTGGTGCGGACGATTGAATTTACAACCGAGATCCTGTCCGGTATTCCGTCGATTATTTTTGGCTTGTTCGGTATGGTCTTTTTCGGAATGACGCTGAAGCTGGGCTATTCGGTTCTGACCGGATCCTTCACGCTGACCCTGATGGTGCTTCCGCTGATTACGCGGAACACACAGGAAGCACTCAAAACCGTTCCGGACAGCTACCGCAGCGGCGCGCTGGGAATCGGTGCAACGAAATGGTATATGATCCGGACAATCCTGCTGCCGAGCGCGGCACCGGGTATTCTGACCGGCGTCATCCTTTCGATTGGCCGTATCGTGGGCGAGTCGGCGGCGCTTCTGTTTACTGCCGGAAGCGGCTTCCAGCTTCCGAAAAACCTGTTTGGAAAACTGTTTGAGTCGAGCGGCACGCTGACCATCCAGCTCTACCTGTCGATGCAGAAAGCAAAATACGATCAGGCGTTTGGAATCGCGGTCGTGCTTCTGATTATCGTGCTGGTAATCAACCTGCTGACGAGATTTTTGACCAACCGGTTTGATGTGACAAAATTAAAATAAAGTAAAAAATGAGGAAATGATATGGAGACAAAAATTTCTACGTCGGATTTGAATCTGTACTATGGAAACAATCATGCATTAAAAAATATCAATCTGGATATATATGAAAATCAGATCACAGCGTTTATCGGACCGTCCGGCTGCGGCAAGTCTACCTATTTAAAAACATTGAACCGCATGAACGATCTGGTGCCGAATGTAACAATCAATGGAAAGGTGTGGATCGACGGCGAGGATATCTATGATCCGAAGGTTGATACGACGCTTCTTCGCAAGAAGGTCGGCATGGTATTTCAGCAGCCGAACCCATTTCCGATGAGTATTTATGACAACATTGCATATGGTCCGCGTGTACATGGAATTAAAGATAAGTCAAAACTGGATGCCATCGTTGAAGAAAGTCTGCGCGGAGCAGCTATTTTTGATGAGGTCAAGGATCGTTTAAAGAAATCCGCTCTGGGTCTTTCCGGTGGACAGCAGCAGCGTATCTGTATTGCCCGTGCACTTGCCGTACAGCCTGAGGTTCTGCTGATGGATGAGCCGACATCTGCACTGGACCCGATTTCCACATCAAAGATTGAAGAACTGATGGAGGATCTGAAAAAGAAATACACGGTAGTTGTTGTTACCCATAATATGCAGCAGGCAGTGCGTGTATCGGATGATACGGCATTTTTCCTTGTAGGAGAAATGGTTGAGTTTGGCGATACGAAAACAATTTTTTCTTATCCGAAGGATAAACGGACAGAAGATTATATTACAGGGAGGTTTGGTTAATGCGCTCAAAGTTCGACGAGCAGCTTAGACTGCTCAATCAGGAAATGATGTATATGGGAACCATGATCGAGGATTCCATCCAGAAAGCAATAGAAGCATTGATAGCTCAGAATGCGCAGCTTGCAGAAAAAATCATGAATTCAGATTCTGATGTGGATCATGAACAGAAGAAAATTGAAAACATCTGTTTTAATCTGCTGATGCAGCAACAACCGGTTGCAAGGGATCTGCGTGTGATTTCCGCAGCCATGAAGATGGTAACGGATATGGAACGAATCGGAGACCATGCAGCAGATATCTCGGAAATCACAATCATGCTTTCAAAAGAACCGTATGTGCTGAATCTGGATGACATCAAAAAGATGGCGAGTGAAACCGTAATTATGTTGATCCGCAGCATCGAAGCATATGTGGAAAAGGATATGAATAAGGCACAGGAAGTCATCAGGCATGATGATATTGTAGATGACCTGTTTGATAAAAATAAGGCAGATATCATTGAACTGATCCGGCATGATCCGGAAAAAGGCGAGCAGGCGGCGGATATGCTGATGGTTGCAAAATATTTTGAACGAATCGGAGACCACGCGACTAATATTGCAGAATGGGTTATCTTTGCATTGAATGATAAAAAAGAAATAAAAGAATCCTGACAGTGGATAGAACTTTACATAAATTTTACATAAACGATACTTTGGATTTTACATGTCGTATGCTATGATAAGAAACAGATAGAATACGTGTGAGAGGGCGGTCTTGTGCAGGCATGGCCGTCCTGCTTGATGTTGCAGAGGTATATATAAAGATAGACAGAGGGAAAAGTTATGGCATTGATTTATATCGTAGAAGATGATGAAAATATCAGGGAGATTGAGACAATTGCATTGAAAAACAGCAATTACATGGTCTGCGCATTTGAAAAGGCAACTACATTTTATAAAAAACTGGAGGATATTATGCCGGATCTGGTGCTTTTGGATGTTATGCTTCCGGATGAGAGTGGGTATGATATCGTGCGTAAACTGCGGAAAAATCCTGCGACAAAGAAATTGCCGGTCATTATGGTGACGGCAAAGACCGCAGAAATGGATATGATCAAAGGTCTGGACGAAGGGGCAGATGATTATATTAAGAAGCCTTTTTCCATTATGGAACTTATTACAAGAGTAAAGGCACTGTTACGGAGGACAGAAACCGAGGATATTAAAATCCTGCAGGTAGAAAACATTACACTGGATCATGAGCGCCACATGGTTTTTGTGGATGATAAGCCGGTGGAACTGACGTTTAAGGAATATGAACTGCTTCGTCTGCTGATGACCAATCCGAGTGTTGTATTGTCCAGAGAGGTGATTATGCGTCATGTGTGGGGAACGGAATTTGAAGGGGAGTCCCGTACCGTTGATATGCATATCAAGACACTGCGGCAGAAGCTTGGAGAAGCGGGAAGCAAAATCCGTACCGTTCGAAATGTGGGATATGTGATAGAGTAAGGAGCTGTTATGAAGAAACGAATCAATTTACGGCTGATTCTGATTGCAGGTATTGCAGTGATTGTAACCATGGTCTGTATGACCGGTATTTATTATAAACTGTTTCAGGGACAGGTGCGCAAGGATCTGCAGATCAATGCAAGACTGCTTTCCGGCACGGGATTGTTTGATGATCCGGACAATACAAATGTTTCACTTTCCGAATATTATGAAGTCGGGGAAGACCTGCGTGTTACCTGGATTGCAAAGGATGGTACGGTACTTTTTGATAATGATCTGGATATTTCACAGCTTCCAAACCACAAAAACCGCCCGGAAGTAAAGAAGGCGTTGTTTCAGGGGGAGGGAGAAAGTGTCCGGCGGTCGGATACCATGCAGATGGACAATTACTATTATGCGCTCCGGCTGGAAAACGGAACGGTTATCCGTGTGGCAACACAGGCACGCAGTGTCTACAGTGTGTTCCTTGCGGCATCCCCATTTGTGATGCTGATACTGATACTGATTGTTTCCATCTGTATTGTCCTGGCACATTTTTTGACCCAACAATTGTTGCATCCGATTGAACGGCTTGCTGAAAACATGGAAGATACCATAGAAGAACCTGTATACAAAGAACTTGTGCCATTTGTAAATACGATTCGTAAACAGCATGAAAATATCCTGATGGCAGCAAAAGTACGGCAGGATTTCACGGCAAATGTTTCCCATGAACTGAAGACACCGCTTACTGCAATTTCCGGATATGCGGAGCTGATCGAAAACCATATGGTAGATCCGGAGCAGGAGACCCGCTTTGCACTGGAAATCCAGCAGAATGCGACACGGCTGCTTTCTCTTATCAATGATATCATCCGGCTTTCCGAGCTGGACAGCGGTGAAGATAATCTGCTGTGTTTTGAACAGGTAGATCTGGATGAGGTAGCCGGTACCTGTGTGAAAAATCTGCAGATGAATGCACAGAAACGGAATGTAACGCTGTATTATGAAGGCGTGTCCTGCATGTTGCGGGCAGACAGGGGCATGATTTCGGAACTTGTGGAAAATCTGTGTCAGAATGCGATCCGCTATAATAATGAAGGTGGTGAGGTGCACGTGCGTGTGTACTATGAAAAAGGACAGCCGATGCTTTCTGTAGCAGACAATGGTATCGGGATTCCAAAAGACCAGCAGGAACGTATTTTTGAGCGGTTTTACCGTGTTGATAAAAGCAGATCCAAACAGACCGGTGGTACGGGACTGGGACTTGCTATCGTCAAGCATATTGTGGAACTGCATGATGCGGTACTTCATTTGGAAAGTGAGCCGGGAAAAGGAACAACGATCACAGTAGCTTTTTAGCTGCATACAGGGGACTTTGGTTTACAAAGTCCCTTTTTTCGTGTAATATAGGTAAAATAAATAGGAAGAGAAAAGAAAGAGGCGAGATACAATGTATCAGGAAATATCACAGTTACTGATGTATGGAGATTTGGACGAGGATTCAATCCTTGCACAGATGGGAGAAGTATTCGGGAAATATGAGACCGGTGAATATAATAAAACCGGACTTGTCCGCGATATCAATACGCAGGTAAAACGGATTTTAAAAGTGGCAACAGATTATGGATTTGATGATAATCTGTGGCATAATTATCTGACATTTTTCCTTATGATGAGTGAAAATCCTTTCAGCATGACCTGTGAAAAGGTGGGAGCCAGTGATGGAAGTGTCAATGAACTGGTGGAAAATGATTTCCGTATTTTTAAAGATTTGTTTGACTATGATTTCGGACCAATCGAAAAAGATCTGGGAATCAACTGTTTCAGCCAGATTTCCAATTATAAGGCCATCCATAAAAAGGATCTGATGTACAACAAAAATGTCAGCGAAAAAGTCCGCTCTTTAAGCAAAAAACTGGAGGCGGCAAAGGATGAAAAAGAATTCTTTGATGCAGTGACTGGTTTTTATAAAGACTACGGTGTTGGAATGTTTGGTCTCAACAAAGCATTCCGGATTGATGATACACCGCAGGGAAGCTTTACATTCCGTGCAATCAACAATATGGATACCGTTATGCTGGACGATCTGGTCGGATATGAGATTCAGAAAAAGAAGCTGGTAGACAATACGGAAGCGTTTGTACAGGGAAAGAAAGCAAACAATGTATTGCTGTTTGGTGACAGTGGTACCGGTAAATCTACCAGTATCAAAGCCATTGTCAACCAGTATTACAAAGACGGCCTGCGTATGATTGAAATCTACAAGCATCAGTTTAAGTATCTGTCCGAAATCATTGCAGAGATCAAAAACCGAAACTATCGTTTTATCATCTATATGGATGATCTTTCTTTCGAGGAATTTGAGATTGAGTATAAGTTCTTAAAAGCTGTTATCGAGGGCGGTGTGGAAACCAAACCGGAAAATATTCTGATTTATGCAACTTCCAACCGGCGGCATCTGATCAAAGAGAGCTGGAATGACCGAAACGATCAGGATAATTCTAATGATCGTCACCATTCCGATACGGTTGAAGAGAAACTTTCCCTGGTGAACCGCTTTGGTGTGACCATTAATTACTCGAAGCCGACACAGAAAGAATACTTTGATATTGTTTTGCATCTGGCAAGACGTGCAGGGGTTACCTTACCGGATGAACAACTCCGTGCAGAGGCCAACAAGTGGGAATTGAGTCATGGAGGCATTTCCGGACGTACGGCAGAGCAGTTTGTCAGCTATCTTGCTTCCCAGCCGGATGCATTTAAATAAAAGGAGAAAACATGTTATATCAGATCTGCCATGGAGCAGTCTCTTTTGCCGATGAAGAGATTCTGCATGACATCAATTTTGAAATAAGAAATACGGAAAAAATTGCAGTCGTCGGGCGGAACGGCTGCGGCAAAACCACGCTCTTAAAGCTGATCCACGAGGATGTGGAGCTGGACAAAAGAGACAGTGATGAGGATATTTTTATTGCAAAAGCAGGCAATCCGCAGATCGGTTACTTAAAACAGATTGCGTTTGAAGATCCTTCCGTTACGCTTGAGCAGGAAGTGCGTAAAGTCTTTGCTCCGATGGAGCGCCGGAAAAAAGAACTGGAAGCTGCGGCACAGGCACTTGAGACTGATTATTCCGAAGAGGCCGTGACACGTTATACCGCAATGGAAGAAAAATTCAAGGAAGACGGCGGATACTATTTTGAAAAAGAGTATGATGTAATCATCCGTAAGTTCGGCTTTTCCGAGGAAGAGCGAAAGAAACCGCTGTCCGAGTTTTCCGGTGGACAACAGACAAAGATTGCCTTTATCAAGCTGCTTTTGAGCAAGCCGGATATTCTGCTTCTGGATGAGCCAACGAACCATCTGGATATCACAACGATCGAGTGGCTGGAGACGTATCTGAAAAATTATCCGAAGGCTGTGGTCGTGGTATCACATGACCGTATGTTTCTGGACAATGTGGTGGACGTGGTGTACGAGATTGAGTACGGCACAGCGACCCGTTATCCGGGCAATTACTCCAATTTCATGGAGCGGAAAAAAGAAAACTACAATAAGATGATGAAAGATTACAATGCGCAGCAGAAAGAAATTGCACGATTGCAGCGCATTGTTGACCGGTTTAAAAATAAACCAACCAAGGTGTCCATGGCGCATTCCAAGGAGAAAGCCATTGAACATATGGTAAAACTCGAAGCTCCGGATCGTTTCGATACCCGGACATTCCATGCAAATTTCCAGCCGGACAAAGAGACCGGAAACGATGTGCTTTTGGTGACAAATCTTGCGATTGGATATGACCACCCGCTTTCTACGGTCAGTTTTGATCTGAAAAAAGGGGAAAAGCTGGGAATCCTCGGTGGAAATGGTCTGGGGAAATCGACACTTTTAAAAACCCTGGTGGGACAGCTTGCCCCGCTGGCCGGAGAGTACAATTTTGGAACAAATGTGCAGATTGGTTATTTTGACCAGCAGATGGCGATGTATTCGAGCCGGAAGACGGTGCTGGATGATTTCTGGGATGAGTTCCCGAATCTGACCGAGACAGAAGCGCGGAATGCGCTCGGCGCCTTTATGTTTACCGGGGAGGATGTATTTAAAAATATTGATATGCTTTCCGGTGGGGAGAAGGTGCGCTTGGCACTGTGTAAGATCTTAAAGCGTCGACCGAATGTGCTGGTGCTGGATGAGCCGACCAACCATATGGATATTGTGGGAAAAGAAACGCTTGAGAGTATGTTAAAAGATTTCTCCGGCACGCTGATCTTCGTATCGCATGACCGATATTTTGTGCGAAAGGTAGCAAACCGTCTGCTTGTTTTTGAGGACGGCACGACACATCTGTATCAGTTTGGTTACGAGGAATATCAGGAAAAACTGGATCGTGAAGCGGCAGAATCCGGGGATGATTATCGTAAAAATCCTGCAGCGTTAGGCGGTGCAATCAGCCAGAACGGTGGCATTCAGCAGAGCAAAGGCACACAGGAAACCGGTGGTAAGAAAGCGTATTACAATCCGGGCAAGGAGCGCTCGAAAATTGAAAAAAAAGTGAAGAAGGCCGAGGAAGAGCTGGCAGTCAAAGAGGAGAAGCTGGACGCTTTAAAACAGGAACTGCTGCGGCCGGAATATCAGTCCAGCTATTCCAAACTGACAGAGATTCAGGGCGAAATCGATGCGCTCGAGGAAGAAATCATGGCAGATATGGAAAACTGGGAGGCACTTTCCCAGCAGCTTGAGGAGCTGGAAAGCTAGAGACATGGTTTCTATAGGCAGAAATATGATGTAAGATATTGCGTGGTCTCTTTATAGAAGCAAAAACATGGAAAAGGATACCATGGTGGTTTCTATAGAAGTAAAAACATGAAAAGGATACCACGGTAGTCTCTATAGAAGCAAAAACATGAAAAAGATACCACGGCGGTCTCTATAGAAGTAAAAACATGAAAAAAGATACCACGGTGGTCTCTATAGTAAAAAAATTGATGAGCAGGATACCGTTTAGTCTCCATATTAGAAAAATTCATCAAAAGATACCGCTTTTGGGCAAAAAGCGGTATCTTTTGATGTGATTTTAGACTATAGGTGACAAATATCTGATTTGAAGCGTGAAATAAGGCAAAAATGTCACCTGAGCAAGTAATTTTAATACTATAGATACCAGCGTGCCTTCAAATATAGATAATGTTGCAAAAGATAGAAATGAATTACCGATTTTCAGTTGCTATTGATATGCCCCAATGCGACAGTACCTTTAGAAATAATTTGTTATTGAAACTGGCAGTCGAAATGAAATTGTAATAGTCGCTGGATCTGCTCAGTGGAAAGTGGCTGCTTTTGCGTTTCATAGGACACAAGCAGTTTATCATTTGGATAAATCCCATATTTCATATACAAAGAAATTTTATCTGATGCATTTTTCACATACTCGGATTTATCCATCATTCCAAAGTGTTCCCAATAAAATATTTCTCCGGTTTCAGGGTGACGAATCGTAAAATCGGGGAAAAGTGTAATGCTGCCGAGTTTTAATTCACACTCATAGCGATAAGGAATTTTTTGCACATAAAGGCTCATGGCAATCATAGCTTCTGATTTGGAACGCATAAATTCATTTTTGCATGTTTTATGTTTTAATTGTTCCGGATAATTTTTGTTTTTGTTATATGGAGATGATTCCCAGGTTTGAAGTTCCTGGGATACTGGCTGAAAATGTTCTGCCAGCAGTGAATGATAAGCACTATCATAAGTGAGTAATTGTTCTGCTTTGCCACTGTTATAACTGTCATGACGGAAATAATAAGCTAAAGCATCTAAATTAGTTTGATATTCCTTTTGCTTTTCCAGAAGATAACGTCGGATAGCAAGCTGAGAGGCATAAGGTTTCTGGTCTTTGGGAATATAGGTTTTGGTATGCCCATCACTGCGATACCATTTGGTTCGATTACCACATCTGGTGCAGATCAGTTTCCCTTCGGGAAGCTGTTGTAACTGTTTTTGAATGTCTGTCAGCTTTTGCTGCAGCTGTTTCTGTTGCAAAAGCATAGTTTCATAAAATGATATAAAAAACACCCCTTCCATATAGATTTATTTTATTAAAACATATGTGTGTAAATTGGTAAAGCATTTTTGCACTTTAATTTGTAATTTAAGAAGATAATCTGAAACTTTTCCGGGCATCCGAACGTCTAATAAATAGAAAGGGGCAAAAGAGAGCATGAAATATCCGGATATAAGTAAAGCTGTCGAACAGGAAATCCTGGCTTCTTATGAAAAGCTTTACCGGCTTGCATTTTCATACGTGAAAAATGAGCAGGACGCTATGGACGTTGTGCAGGAGAGCGTATACAAAGCTATGAAAAATGCCAGTCAGATCAAAGAGAAAAAATATATCAAAACATGGCTGTGGCGTATTGTGATTAACACGGCGGTAGATGCAACCCGGCGTCAGTCAAGGTTCGTGAGCGATGATCAGGTTCAGGAGGAAGGACAGGAGGATCGCTATGAGGACACGGATATCATGGCTGCGCTTGATACGCTCGAGGAAAAAGAGCGTAAGGTGATCATGCTGAAAGTTTTTGAAGAGTGGACAATCCGCGAAATTGCGGATTGTCTGCATGAAAATCCGAATACGGTGAAATCAATGCTTTATCGCGGCCTGAAAAAATTAAGGGGAAAAGTGGAGGCAGAGATGGTATGAGCAGATTAGATGATATCAAAGGGGCATATGATAACATTCAGGTGCCAGTGGAATTAAAAGAACGTGTGCTGCAAAGCATGGAACGTGGCAAAAAGGATGCGTGTGGAGAAAAAAAAGAATCCGGAAAAGCGTTTGCCGGAAAAAGTGAACGGAATCAAAAGAAAGGTTACCTGCTTCCGTTTGTCCGCGCGGCAGAAGCAGTGGCGGCAGCAGTTGCAGTGCTGGTCATCAGTGTCAATGTCAGTCCAACAGTGGCTAATGCAATGGAACAGGTGCCAGTATTTGGTGCGATTGTTAAAATCGTGAATTTTACCACGTATTCGGATAAGCAGGAAAATAAGCAGATGGAAGCAACAGTCAAGGTGCCGGAAGTAAAAGTCATCGGAACAGATGGAAAACCACTGACCAGAGAATCAAAGGAGTTAAATGTAGCGGTATCCGGATATCTGGACAAAATCATTCAGAGGTACAAGAAAGATGTGGCAGCTGTCAGTGACGGAGAGGAAGGACATGAGGAAATCACTTCGGATTACCGGATTGTCACAAACAATGAGCGGCTGTTTAGTCTTCGTGTGGATACGGTTATTGCCATGGGAGGTTCGGACAGTTTTACAAAGATATACAATATTGACAAAAAGACCGGAAAGATGATTACACTGAAAGATTTATTCCACGAGGGAAGTGATTATAAAAAGCGTATTTCTGACAGTATAAAAGAACAGATGCGTGCCCAGATGAAAAAGGACAGCAGTAAAACATATTTTCTGGATGATGATCAACCGGAATGGGATTTTAAGCAGATTAAGGATGATGCGGATTTTTATATCAGCGACAATGGAGAGTTAACGTTTGTCTTTGATAAGTATGAGGTGGCTCCGGGATATATGGGTCTGGTAGAATTTTCGGTTCCGACAGAGAAGCTTTCAGATATCGTTAAGGATGGATATTTGCAATAAAAATATAAAATATGCATAAAATTTTATAAAACTCGTTGCTTTTTTTGGTACTTATGATATAATGAAACCATGATACTTCTTGTATCAAATACACAGCAAAGGGGTTGGGCATCATGAGAATTACAATTACCGGAAGAAATATCGAACTGACAGAGGGATTAAAGGCAGCGGTAGAGGAGAAGCTTTCCAAACTGGAGAAGTTTTTCGCACCGGATACCAATGTATTTGTTACATTAAGCGTGGAGAAGGAGCGCCAGAAGATTGAGGTAACGATTCCGATTAAGGGACATGTGATTCGTTCAGAGCAGAGCAGCAATGATATGTATGTATCTATCGACTTGGTTGAGGAGGTTATCGAGCGTCAGCTTAGAAAATATCGTACCAAACTTGCGTCCAAGAAGATGAATGTAGCAGAAAATTTCAGCGAGGCATTTATTGACAGTGATGCAGATGAGGATGAGGAGATCAAGATCGTGCGTACCAAGAGATTTGGTATGAAGCCAATGTATCCGGAGGATGCATGTGTGCAGATGGAACTGACCGGACACGATTTCTTCGTATTCCGCAATGCAGAGACAGACGAGGTCAATGTCGTATACAAGAGAAAAGGAAATACATTTGGTCTGATTGAGCCGGAGTGCTAGTTCATAGAAACCGGAGGGCATCCATTGGATGCCCTTTTTTTGTGTAAAATGCATTATTTATACAGTAATACTTTGTGTAAAAAGCATACGCGAATCGCGTCTTTACATCAAATATGTAATAAGATATGATTACATATAGAAACTGACATTGGGGGTTGGTTTTTGATACAAATCCGGGTAGGAAAACAAAAGAAAAAGGAGAAGAAGAAAATTTATACAGAAAATAAAATTGGGCGCTACGTGCAGTTCCTCATAGAGCGGGAAGATTTTTTAGAACTGGTTGCCAGCTGGCTTCTTTCCATAGAGGACGAGCGCATGCAGCTGTTAAGGCAGTTTATTTTTGAAGTGGAGTTATCGGAAACCGAAGAATTAAAAAATGTTTTGTATCAATATGGGAGTTATCTCACAGAGAAAAACTATCTGGAGAGAAAGTTTTTCGAATACATGGCAGAGCTGGTGCGGAAAATGGAACAGAATCGCAGGGCAGCGGCTTTGCCGGCAGCAATAGAATAAAGGGGGAATCCTACCGGAGTTTGTGCAAAAGGAGACTGTAGTGCTGAGCAGTCTCTTTTTTTCTGTACAAGAAGTGCTGGATATTGTTAAAAAAGTGTCTAAAAGAAAATAATATCTTGTGTTAGTCAGGGGCAAACGTATATAATGATACAAAAGGTCTGATGCCGGAAAATAAAAAGGTTCCGGTATCCGAAGGATTATTATTAATGGAAAAGAGGAAAACAGATCATGGATATCATAGTATTAGCAGGTGGGCTCAGCACAGAGCGGGATGTGTCATTTAAGACAGGAAGCATGGTTGCTTCTGCATTAAAAGAAAATGGACACCGGGTGATCTTGCTGGATGTGTTCATGGGTTACAGTGATAAAGAGGAAAATCTGGACGGAATTTTTGACCGTGCGGATGAAATCAGCGTAAAAGTAGATGACATCCCGGAGGTAGCACCGGATCTGGCAGCCGTAAAAGCTTCCAGAAAGGATCAGTCCCCATGCTTTTTCGGACCGAATGTAATCCGTATGTGCCAGATGGCAGATATCGTGTTTATGGCACTGCACGGAGAAAACGGAGAGAACGGAAAGCTGCAGGCAGCTTTTGATCTGCTTGGTGTAAAATATACTGGAAGTGATTATTTGAGCAGCGCGATTGCCATGAATAAAGGTATGGCAAAACAGCTGTTTGCAAGTGCGGGAATTCCTGCACCGAGAGGCATTGCCATGAAAAAAGAGAATCGTGAGGATGATGTGACAAAGCTTCCGCTGACACTTCCGTGTGTTGTAAAGCCATGCTGCGGAGGGTCCAGTATCGGCGTGACGATTGTCAGGGATGCAGCAGAGTTTAAGAAAGCACTCGATGAAGCGTTTCACTGGGAAGATGAGCTGGTCATTGAGGAATATGTCAAGGGACGTGAGTTCTCAGTTGGTGTGATTGAAGGAAAGGCACTTCCGGTCATTGAGATTGCGCCGATTCAGGGCTTCTACGATTACAAGAATAAATACAAAGCGGGCAGTGCGGTAGAGACCTGTCCGGCGGATCTGCCCGAGGAGGTTTCTGCGCAGATGCGTAAATATGCAGAGCAGGTAGCCGAAGTAATTGGACTGGATACCTATTCCCGTTCAGATTTCCTGCTGGATGAAAATAATCATATGTATTGTCTGGAGGCAAACACTCTGCCGGGGATGACACCGACAAGTCTGCTGCCACAGGAAGCTGCTGTCATTGGAATCAATTTCAATGAGCTGTGCGAGAAGCTGATTGCCATTTCCATGAAAAAGTATGAGGGATAATCATGTTTGGATGTTTTTATAAAAACGAACTGGAAAATAAAATGCCGGGGATGACAATTGAAAATATTGCAGCGGCATGTGAGGGAACGTTTGTCGGAGACCGGAACCTGGTTACGAAGGAAATTGCCGGAGCAGTGACCGACAGCCGCCAGGTACAAAAAGATTATCTGTTTATTCCGATCAAAGGGGCACGTGTGGATGGTCATGATTTTATCCCGCAGGTATTTGAAAAGGGAGCACTGGTAGTGCTTTCGGATCATGCACTGCCGGAAGAGACGGGACCCTATATTCTGGTAAGTTCCACGACAGAAGCGATGAAAAAAATTGCAGCCTTTTACCGGACACAGTTATCCTGTAAAGTGGTTGGAATTACGGGAAGTGTCGGAAAAACAAGCACCAAGGAAATGATAGCTTCCGTTTTGGAACAGCGGTATAAAGTGCTTAAGACAGAGGGAAACTTTAACAATGAGATCGGACTTCCGCTCACTATTTTTAAGATTCGCGCAAAACACGAAGTCGCGGTACTGGAAATGGGAATTTCCGATTTTGGAGAGATGCACCGTCTGGCAGCGATGGCACGGCCGGATATCGGAGTGATCACAAATATTGGTTTGTGCCATCTGGAAAATCTTGGTACAAGAGACGGAATTCTGCAGGCAAAGACAGAAATGTTTGACCATCTGCAGGTCGATGGAACCGTAATTTTAAATGGAGATGATGATAAGCTTTCCACGAAAAAAGAGGTAAACGGAAAACCGGTAATTTTTTATGGAGTGGGGGCGGATTCCGCATTTGATATCAAAAAAGATATTTATGCGACAGACATTGAAAATCATGGACTCGAAGGAATGTGTGCAAAGATCCATACGCCACAGGGCGATTTTGATGCGAAGATTCCGATTCCGGGTGAACATAATGTATACAATGCGCTGGCAGGAACTGCGGTCGGACTGCAGCTGGGACTTTCCATCCGGGAGATTGCACAGGGCATTGCATCTGTGCAGACCATTGCCGGGCGCACCAATCTGCTGCATGTAAAGGGAATGACGGTGATTGATGACTGTTACAATGCAAATCCGGTATCCATGAAAGCATCTATCGATGTGCTGGCACATACGTCGGGCAGACGGATTGCGGTGCTTGGCGATATGGGCGAACTTGGAGCAGAGGAAAAGGAACTTCACAGAAGTATCGGAAAGGCAGTTGCCGCTTCCGGGATTGATGCATTGTTCTGTGCGGGTACACTTGCGGAGGAATATGCCAGCGAGGCAAAAGCAAATCCAGAGTGTGAGGTACATTATAAGAAAACCCGTGAAGAGATGACGGAAGAACTTCTGGCATATGTAAAAGAAGGAGATACCGTACTGGTTAAGGCTTCTCATTTTATGGAATTTCCAAAAGTTGTTGAGGCACTGACCAAAGAATAAATAAATTTATATAAGAAAGAAGAGGAACAAATATTATGGCAAATCCAGTAGTTACATTTACAATGGCGGACGGCAAAGTGATGAAGGCAGAGCTGTATCCGGAAGTTGCACCAAATACTGTAAATAACTTTATCAGTCTGGTAAAAAAGGGATTTTATGACGGACTGATTTTCCACCGTGTCATCAAAGGATTCATGATTCAGGGAGGAGATCCGCAAGGAACCGGTATGGGCGGCCCTGGATATGGAATTAAGGGAGAATTTGCACAGAATGGTGTCAAAAATGATCTGCGCCACACCGCAGGCGTGCTTTCCATGGCACGTTCCATGATGCCGGATTCCGCAGGAAGCCAGTTCTTTATCATGCACAAAGACGCTCCGCATCTGGATGGCGCATATGCAGCGTTCGGCAAGATTATCGAGGGACAGGATGTGGTAGATGCCATTGCAGAGACCGCTACCGATTACAGTGATCGTCCGCTGGAAGATCAGGTGATGAAAACAGTTGTTGTGGATACCTTCGGGGAAGAATATCCGGAACCGGAAACCGTGTAATATTTAGAAAGGAGAGGCAGATTCGAAAGAGTCTGCCTTTTTTGACAGGATGAAATTAAAGGCACTGGTCTATCAACAGAAAGAATGGAATCCTCTGCAATTGTCCACAGACTTTCCGGTATTTCCGGTGGAAAACATAACGGAAGAAGCGCTTGCTGTGTGGAAACTTTATGCAGAGGAAGTCCTCCTGATTACGCCGACAGATGCCGGGATTCAGGCGGCAGTCCGTGCGCATATGGCGGTGGCTGCCTATGCAGATCCGGCATTTCCGGAACAGAGTTATGCGGGCGCCTGGATGGTGATTGAAGGTTTTGAGGAAGTGGATGATGAATTTCTGGAGCGGATTTTTCAAAGATGCCATGGCCAGCCGTGGGAGATTGCGCGCACGAAACGGTGCGTGATCCGGGAATTGTCGATGGAAGATCTTCCCGCCCTAGAAAAACTGTATCAGAAAGAAGGGGTAACATGGCGTCTGGATGCAGACGGAGAGAGGATTCCGGGATTTATTGAACCATTGTTTGCAAAGGAAAAAGAAAAAAAATATCAGCAGGCATATATTACCAATATGTACGGATACTATGGATATGGGATGTGGCTGGTTTTTGATAAAGCTTCCGGGGAACTGATCGGCAGGGCAGGACTCGAGCACCGGGAATTTCCGGATGCCGTGGAACTGGAACTGGGATATCTGATCGATCCGGACAGACAGGGACAGGGACTGGCCACGGAAGTGTGTCAGGCAATTCTTGCATTTGCCCGGGAAGAACTGGATTTTCCAAGAGTCAATGCCCTGACGGATCAAAAGAATGTGGCTTCTGTGGCACTTCTTCAGAAACTGGGATTTTACTATCTGGAGGATACAGATGTTTCCGGGAGCCGAACACAACGCTATATCTACGAGTTTTCTTAGGGGAAACCATTGCAATATGAAAAATTATAAATTATAATAATCTATTATATTATGGCATATGGAAAAAGTAGGTGAACGCATGGCAGATATTTCTACAGAAGAACTGGAACGAATTGAGCGCGAGTATCATTCGGGTTCCGACAACATTAAACCAATTCAGGAATTTTCCAAGCCGGAGGACTTGTATGACGAACTGATTGCAAGTATCCGGAAATACCATCCCTCCACGGATATCACATTAATTGAAAAGGCATATCATGTCGCTTTTGAGGCGCACAAAGGACAGGTGCGTAAATCCGGAGAGGCATATATTATCCATCCGCTCTGTGTGGCAATCATTCTGGCAGAGCTGGAACTGGACAAGGAAACCATTGCTGCGGGTCTGTTGCATGATGTGCTGGAAGATACCGTGATGACCGAAGAACAGATGCGGGAGGAATTCGGGGATGAAGTCCTTCTTCTCGTGGATGGTGTAACCAAGCTGCAGCATCTGCATCTGACGGATAATATTAAAAATCCGAAGGACAAGAATGCAGACCGGTTGGAGATGCAGGCGGAGAATCTGCGTAAGATGTTTCTTGCGATGGCGAAAGATATCCGTGTCATTATGATCAAACTGGCGGATCGTCTGCACAATATGCGTACCTTAAAATACCAGTCCAAGGAGGCACAGCAGCGGATCGCCCGTGAGACACAGGAGATTTACTGCCCGATCGCGCAGCGTCTTGGTATCAGCAAGATCAAGATTGAACTGGAAGATCTTTCTCTTAAATATCTGGAGCCGGAGGCTTACTATGATCTGGTGGAAAAGGTTGCACTGCGCAAAAATGTGCGGGATGCCTATGTACAGGGACTGGTTGTCGATGTGCGCAGGGAAATTGAAGAGGCTGGCATCAAAGCGGAGATTTCCGGACGTGCCAAGCATTTTTTCTCCATTTATAAAAAGATGGTGAACCAGAACAAGACCATTGATCAGATTTATGATCTGTTTGCCATCCGTATCATTGTGGATACCGTAAAAGACTGCTATGCGGCTCTGGGTATCATGCACGAAAAATATAAACCGATTCCGGGCCGTTTCAAAGACTATATTGCCATGCCAAAACCGAATATGTATCAGTCTTTGCATACGACACTGATCGGACCGAGCGGACAGCCGTTTGAGATACAGATTCGTACCTACGAGATGCATCGTACTGCTGAGTACGGTATCGCAGCGCACTGGAAGTACAAGGAAACAAACAACGGCAATGCCACTACCACCACTGTCACAGAGGAGGAGAAGCTCAGCTGGCTGCGCCAGATACTCGAGTGGCAGCAGGATATGTCGGATAATAAGGAGTTTATGACTTTATTAAAGAGTGATTTAAATTTATTCTCCGACAATGTATTTGCATTCACTCCATCCGGCGATGTAAAGAACCTGCCAAAGGGCTCCACACCTATAGACTTTGCCTACAGCATACATTCTGCGGTCGGCAACAAGATGGTCGGTGCCAAGGTAAACGGCAAGCTGGTGCCGATAGACTATGTCATCAAAAACGGTGACCAGATAGAGATAATCACCTCACAGAACTCCAAGGGACCAAGCCGTGACTGGCTCAAGGTCGTAAAGAGCACACAGGCTAAGAACAAGATCAACCAGTGGTTCAGAAGTGAGCTCAAGGAGGAGAATATACAGCACGGCAAGGATCTGATAGCAGCCTATGCCAAGGCAAAGGGTATCAACTTTGCTGAGATAAACAAGCCTGAGTATCAGGAGAAAATACGCCGCAAATACGGCTTCCACGACTGGAACTCATGCCTTGCAACCGTCGGTCACGGCGGACTCAAGGAGAGCCAGATAGTCAACAGGATGTACGACGAGTACAAGAAGGATCATGTGGTGCCGGTGACAGATGCAGATGTGCTTGGCAGCATCGCAGAAAAGCAGCAGGCAGCAGCAGGTATACAGCCGGAGCACAAGTCAAAGAGCGGCATTGTGGTACACGGACTCTATGACGTGGCAGTGCACTTCTCGAAGTGCTGCAATCCTGTTCCGGGAGATGAAATCGTGGGCTTTGTCACAAGAGGACGAGGCATCTCCATCCACAGGACAGACTGTGTGAATATCATCAATCTGTCCAAGATAGAAAAGGACAGGCTCATAGAAGCAGAGTGGCAGGATACAGCCCTCATGGACAACGGTGCCGAGTATCAGGCAGACCTAAAGATATTCTGTCATGATAGGCCGGGACTGCTCGTAGATATCACAAAGATATTTACCGAGAAGGAAATCAATATCAGTGGTATCCAGTCCAAGACCAGCAAGCAGGGCATCGCTACAATCGAGGTATTTTTTAATATCAAAGGCAGGGACCAGATAAAGGTTCTAGTGGAGAAGCTCAGACAGATAGAAAGTGTAATAGACGTAGAGAGGACCACCGGCTAAATCCCGGTGGTTCTTGCGTGAAGCATAACATATAACAGACAAGGAGTACACTCATATGGTAAATATGAAGATAGACCACTTCGTAGTGGGACCGGTGCAGACCAACTGCTACTTTGTCACCAATATAAAGACAAAGGAAATGATAATAATAGACCCTGGCGCGTGTGCTAATCAGCTCGCCAAAAAGGTGGATGAGTCAGGCGCAAAGCCTGTAGCAATACTGCTCACACACGGACACTTTGACCATGCCACTGATGCAAAGCCGCTCGCAGACCACTACGGCATCAAGATATATATCCATGAGGCAGACAAAGCCACACTCGATGACCCGCAGCTCAATGTCAGCTACATGATGGGGCAGTCAAAAACATTTTATGCAGATATATTTTTGAAGGATAAGCAGGAGCTTGACATCGCAGGTTTTCATATAGTAGTGCTTCACACACCGGGGCATACACCGGGCGGCTGCTGCTATTATTTCCCATATGAGGACGTGATCTTTACAGGAGATTCGCTGTTTTGCGGCTCAATCGGACGTACGGATTTCAAGGGCGGCAGCATGTCAGACCTTGTGCGCACGGTGAAGGAAAAAATCATGACACTGCCTGAGCATACAGAGGTGTACCCGGGCCACAACGACACAACAACCATAGAAAACGAGAGGATGTATAACCCTTACTTATGATAGTAGTAGTATTTAATAAACCGGATTTTGAATATGATGTGCACTCACTGCTCAAGGAGTTCTTCCCGCTGGAAGATGTGCAGATGTACTATAGCTGCCCACCTGATGAGGTGGAGGGGAAAAACTTAGCTTGCACACACCACGAGATGACAGATGATGGCGTAAAGGAATTTGCGGATGCATCACAGGTATTTAAGATAGACTATGTGGGCGATGAAATTGCAGTGGAGTGGACGTTGAATATGGCCGGCGGAAATAATTCCATGATAGGTGAGATGCAGCAAGCCGACGAAAGTGACATTAAAACAGACGGAGAAAGTATCTGCACAAAAATATCTGTGACCGGCACAGACCGCAAGGAAACCAAAAACCGCCTCAAGCTCGCCCTGTATTCCATGATAGAAAAGGGCACAGGAAAGAGCCTTCCGTGGGGCACACTCTCAGGCATCAGACCGACCAAGATAGCCATGAAATGCATAGAGGACGGCATGAGCGATAAGGAAACCTACGACTATCTTAAGAAAACCTACCTTGCAAGCGATGAGAAAATCGACCTCTCAATAGGCATAGCAAAGCGTGAGAAGGCACTGCTCGACAAGGTGGACTATGACAATGGCTACAGCCTGTACATAGGTATACCATTCTGCCCGAGCACCTGTGCATACTGCTCGTTTACCTCATACCCGCTCGGTGTGTGGAAAAACCGCGTAGACGATTACCTCGATGCACTCGAGAAGGAGATAGACTACACAGCACAGAAATTCTACCACAAGAAGCTAAACTCCATCTACATAGGAGGCGGCACACCGACCACACTAAGCCCTGCGCAGCTTGACAGGCTTATCAGAAAAATCAAATGCAGCTTTGATTTAAAGGACTGCCTGGAATTTACCGTGGAGGCAGGCAGACCGGACTCCATCACGAGAGAAAAGCTCCTGGCACTAAAGAAAAACGGCATCAGCCGTATATCAGTAAATCCACAGACCATGAAGCAGCAGACGCTTGATATAATAGGAAGACACCACACAGTAGACGATACGATACAAAGCTTCAAGCTCGCGCGTGAGCTGGGCTTTGACAACATAAACATGGACCTCATCATGGGACTTCCCGAGGAGTCACTCGATGATGTAAGGCACACAATGGAGCTTGTGAAGGAGCTGGCGCCTGATAATGTCACTATCCATTCACTTGCAGTAAAGCGAGCTGCAAGACTTACCATTTTCAAGGACCGCTACAGCGATATGCAGATGGTCAATACTCAGGAGCATATGGATCTCTGCGCGGCCTACTGTAAGCAGATGGGGCTTGAGCCATACTACCTCTACAGGCAGAAGGGCATGGCAGGCAACATGGAAAACGTGGGCTATGCGGCAAAGGGCAAGGCCGGTGTATACAACATACTGATCATGGAGGAAAAGCAGACCATCGTGGCGTGCGGAGCCGGAGCAAGCACCAAGCGCGTCTGGCCTATACCAAATCCGGATGGCACACACCGCATTGACAGATGCGAGAATGTCAAGGATGTAGGGCAGTATATCGCAAGGATTGATGAGATGATAGAGAGAAAGCAGAGGCTGTTTGACTAAAAGTTGATGGTAAAAATTAATGGAAAATCAAAAATTAGATACAATTATATTCCGGAAAACAGCATTATCAAAGGATGAGTTGAATCGTATATATAAATATAGAAACAATAAGATTATACAATGGGTTTTCCTATTAGCAGTAGTCTTATTGCTGTTAGCAATAATGATATCTTATTTGACAAAAGAGTTTATGAATAGTCTTTCTATAGATATAATTTGGGATATATTATTTGTAGTATTATTTATATATATAGCCATACTTTGTATGAAAAATATCAGAAAATTGAGAAATATTAAAATTGATTCGCTTAGTGTACGAAGAGCCGTAATTACAGAAAAGCAGTCGGTGAAAAGCAAGGATTTAATCAATAGGTCAAGAAATAGATTTGTGGCTGCAAAAATTGATGATAATGTTACTTTATATGCTATGTGTTCTCAAAAAGAGTATGAAAGAACGATAGTTAACAAGTCTACTGGATTATTTTTTACTCTTGGAGATGATACTATAAGGGTTATTGTTCTGTAATGTGATTAATCTTAACTTTGAACTATAACTAAGAAAAGCAAGCAATATTCATGCACGGTGAAAGAGCTCGCTTGAAGTGAATTTTTATGCAATTTTACCACTTCACCGCATTAAAATTTAATATTTTTTTTATAAAATATGCAAAATATGACAAAAAGTACTGGACAAAATGTACTATATAGGGTAAAATGCATATATGCAATCAAACAGCACATTTGAAGGTTGTGCAGATAGTATTGGTTATATTTTGCGAATTGGGGGGATTTTTCATGAGAATATATCATGCTAAGGATTATGCAGATATGAGCAGAAAGGCTGCAAATATCGTATCGGCACAGGTGATTATGAAGCCTAATTGTGTATTGGGACTGGCTACAGGCTCTACACCTATCGGCTTGTATAAGCAGCTCGTTGAGTGGTTCAAGAAGGGGGATTTGGACTTCTCAGAGGTTATGACGGTGAATCTTGATGAGTACAAGGGATTAAGCCGTGAGAATGACCAGAGCTACTATTATTTTATGCATCAGAATTTGTTTGATCATGTGAATATTCCGGTTGAGAATACTCACCTGCCAAACGGCATGGAGCCGGATTCACAGAAGGAGTGCAAGCGCTATACAGAGCTGATTCAGTCTCTTGGCGGTGTTGATTTACAGCTTCTTGGTATCGGGCACAATGGTCATATCGGTTTTAATGAGCCGGGCGAGTCTTTTGACAAGCAGGTACACTGTGTGAATCTGACAGAGTCTACTATTGAGGCCAATAAGCGCTTCTTTGCATCGGCTGATGATGTTCCGAAGCAGGCTTATACAATGGGCATCAAGACCATCATGCAGGCTAAGAAGATTCTTATTGTTGCAAGTGGTGAGGATAAGGCTGAGATTGTGCACAAGGCTTTCTTTGGACCGATTACACCACAGGTGCCGGCTTCTGTATTGCAGCTGCATAATGATGTTACGCTTGTAGCGGATGAGGCTGCACTGAGTTGCTTGTAGATGTTTTTTAGTTGAGAAGGTACATGTATATGTTAATAAAAAATGCAAGGGTATTTACAGAGGATGGCAGCTTTATGCAAGGTGATGTTGTCGTTAAGGATGGCCGTTTTGACAGTGTTTTGGAGAGAACAGCTGACACGGATGCGGCTGCTGACAGCACACAGCAGGAGATTATAGATGCATCAGGTCTTATCATGATACCGGGTCTTGTGGATATTCATTTTCATGGATGCAAGGGAGCTGATATGTGTGACGGCACCACAGAGGCGCTTGATGTGATTACAGCATACGAGGCTTCTATCGGAGTGACGAGCGTGTGTCCGGCTACTATGACCATTCAAAGGGATGAGCTTTTGAGTGTCATGAAAAATGCCGGTGATTATAATTATCATGGTGGTGCACATCTTGTAGGTATCAATATGGAGGGACCTTTTATCAGTCCTTCTAAAAAGGGCGCACAGGCGGCAGAGAATATCATGCGATGTGATTATGATTATTTCTGTGAGCTTCAGGATGCGGCCCATGGCTTGATAAAGCTTGTAGATATTGCTCCGGAGGAGCCGGGGGCGATTGATTTTATAGACAGGGTAAGAGGAAGTGTTGTGGTTTCAATAGCACACACAGCGGCTGATTATGACACCGCAGTAGAGGCTGTTGAGCATGGTGCAAGCCATGCCACACATTTGTATAATGCGATGCCACCGCTTCATCACAGAAATCCGGGAGTTATCGGGGCTGTGAGAGATTCAGAAAAGTGTCATGCAGAGCTCATTTGTGACGGAGTGCATATTCATCCGTCGGTTATCAGGGCGACATTTGCCATGTTTGGGGCTGAGCGCATGATTTTAATAAGTGACAGCATGAGAGCCACAGGGCTTGAGGATGGCGAGTATACACTCGGTGGACAGACAGTGACGGTCAGAGGTCCGCTTGCTACACTCCATGATGGGACAATTGCAGGCTCGGCAACCAATCTGATGGATTGTATGCGTTTCACAGTAAGGCAGGCAGGTATTCCGCTTGAGGAGGCTATTATGTGTGCTACAGCCAATCCGGCTAAGGAGATTGGCATCTATGATGAAGCAGGCAGCATTTCTGCAGGAAAGAGAGCAGATTTTGTGCTTCTCAATGATGATTTGGATATTGTGAGTGTGTATATCGACGGAAAGGAGATATCATGTTAGGTTTTTTTAAGAATAAGTCAAAGGGAAAGGTGATCTGTTCTCCGTGCAACGGCAGAGTGGTTCCTATTACAGAGGTTCCGGATCCTACTTTTTCTGAGAAGATATTGGGAGACGGCGTGGCCGTGATTCCTTCTGAGGGCAGGTTTTACGCTCCGGCGGATGGTGAGGTGACAGCTGTATTTGATACGCTTCATGCTTTTACCATGACGACCACTCAGGGAGTCGAGTTGCTTTTGCACATTGGTCTGGATACAGTGATACTAAAGGGTGCTCCTTTTAAATCACATATTTCTGTTGGTGATCAGGTGAAGAAGGGCGACCTTTTGATGGAGGCTGACCTGGAGCAGATTAAGGCAGCAGATCTTAATGTCATTACTCCGGTCTTAATTGGCAACACTGCTGATTATAGTGAGATAAAGATGCTCAAAGAGGGGGATGTATCCGCCGGTGATGAGATTTTAAGTCTCGCGTAGATTTGAATATAATTATATAATAATAACGAACTTTATTGGAGTATCTCCAGTTTAGTATACATAATGTAAAGGAGGGGAAATTTATGAAATTTCTTCAAAAACTGGGTAAAGCTTTAATGCTTCCCGTAGCAGTACTTCCTATCTGTGGTATCCTCATGGGTATTGGATATTATTTATGTCCTGCAACCATGCAGGGTGGTGACATCGAGGGTGTACGTAATTTAATAGGTCTGTTTTTAGTTAAAGCAGGGGGCGCTTTGATTGACAACATGGCCATCCTTTTTGTAATCGGCGTTGGTGTCGGTATGTCGGAAAAGAACGACGGTACCGGCGGTATTGCAGCTTTAGCTTCATGGCTGATGATGACAACACTCCTGTCTACAGACTTTGTTACAAAAATCATGCCATCTATCGCTGACAGCGCTACAAAGACACTTGCATTCGACAAGATTGCAAACCCATTTATCGGTATCTTAGCCGGTGTTATTGGTTCTTTGTGTTACAACAGATTTAAGGATACAAAGCTTCCTGACTGGCTGTCATTCTTCAGCGGCAAGCGTTGCGTAGCAATTATCGCAGGTGTTGTTTCAATCCTTGTATCTGTAGTATTACTGTTTGTATGGCCATTACTTTTCGGTGCTCTTGTAGCTATCGGTAAAGCAATCGTTGGTTTTGACGTAGTCGGCGCAGGTATCTATGCATTCCTGAATCGTCTGTTAATTCCTACAGGATTACACCACGCATTAAACAACGTATTCTGGTTCGATACTATCGGACTTGGAGACCTCTCTCATTTCTGGAATGGCGAGACATCAAAGGATGTTTCATGGAGCCTCGGAATGTACATGTCAGGTTTCTTCCCATGTATGATGTTTGGTATTCCTGGTGCAGCACTTGCCATGGTTAAGTGTGCAAAGCCTGCTAAGAAAAAGGCTGCCATCGGTATCCTTGCTTCTGCAGCTATCTGTGCATTCATCTGTGGTGTTACAGAGCCTTTCGAGTTTGCATTTATGTTCCTTGCTCCTGTTCTCTATGTGATTTATGCTTTACTTTATGGTATTTTCACAATGATTACAGTAGCTCTTGGATTTAGAGCAGGCTTCTCATTCTCAGCCGGCGCGATGGATTTATTATTCTCATCTTCACTTCCGGCTGCAGCAAAGACATGGCTCATCATTCCTCTTGGAATCGCAGCTTTTATCGTATTCTACATTGTATTCTATTTCGCTATCAAGAAATGGGATCTTAAGACCCCTGGTAGAGAGGACGATGATGTTGAGGCAGAGAAGAAGGCAGTGCTTACTAACAATGACTACACAGCAGTAGCAAAGACTATTCTTGAGGGCTGCGGTGGCAAAGACAATATTGCAAGCATTGACAACTGCATCACAAGACTCAGACTTGAGGTTAAGGATATCACTCAGGTTGATGATAAGAAGATTAAATCTGCAGGTGTTGCAGGCGTTATGAAGCCTGGCAAGAATTCTGTTCAGGTTATTATCGGAACCAAGGTTCAGTTTGTTGCGGATGAGTTTTCTAAGCTTTGCGAGTAGATTTGGTCTGCAATATAGCAGTGTTGATTCACATTAGGTGATTCGCATAATTTCATAATACATGATTAAAAGCCACACCGGGTGTTATGCCTGGGGTGGCTTTTTTAGTTGGTTCGGGCCGTAAGCCTCGCCCGGTCGTGGTGCACACGGACTCTCGTTTTCGCTACGCTGCGCTGTTAAGATACTGTACGGATTATGCTTTTGGGTTTTCAATGCTCGACGAAACCGGCTTTTATGCGCCGT
>ENA-OOWH01000651-OOWH01000651.1-human-gut-metagenome-genome-assembly--contig:-NODE-651-length-26271-cov-8.468798_pt1 | contig 26271 bp, 26 predicted proteins | sample MGYA00241576_ERZ501321 | MGnify/ENA primary metagenome ERZ501321 (study PRJEB25962, sample SAMEA2042733) | human gut metagenome | biome: human gut; feature: human-associated habitat; material: faeces... | reverse complement strand
ATTCGGTGCAGTCTCGAAAAATTCATGTACCTTGTTGTACACTGGAATTTTTCTCGCTTTCCGAATCACTTTATAAATTCCGTTATTCAGACTTTAAGAGGGAAGAAAACGGTTTTCTAAAGCAATTCGGTGCAGTCTCGAAAAATTCATGTACCTTGTTGTACACTGGAATTTTTCTCGCTTTCCGAATCACTTTATAAATTCCGCTATCCGGACTTTAAGAGGGAAGAAAACGGTTTTCTAAAGCAATTTGGTGCAGTCTCGCAAAATTTACATGTCGCAAGGCATACTGTATCAGCGGTTTTTCTTAAATTTTATAATTTGTTTTGCGGACAGCTCATTTCGAAAACGTCGTCAATCATTTTATGGATGAGGCGGGCGGTGCGGGTGTCCGCGAGTTTGTAATAAACTTCCTTGCCGGCGCGTCTGTTAACAATGAGACCGGTCTGGCGCAGAATGCGCAGATGATGGGAAACGGCGGAAGTACTCATGCCGACGGCAACCGCGACGTTCAGGACGCAGGCTTCGCAGTGAGCCAGCAGCCACAGAATACGCAGGCGCGTCGGGTCGCACAGCTGCTGAAAGATGTCGGAGGCTTTGTAAAAAGCTTCTTCGTCCGGCATATGTTCCAAGAGCTGTTCCAGATTTCCGCCATGGTCATGAAACTGTTCGCCAACGGTACGGATATGCGGTTTGTTTTCCGGCATAGTGCCTTCTTTCGTGTCAAAAAGATAATCAAAAAGCTAAACAGCAAGATATAAGATATTGCTTTGCTTGTCAATAATTCAACGTGTTGCAGCGACCGCGTGGTCATAAAAGATTTTGAGAAATGCCGCAAGGCTTTCGGTTTCGATGACCGGACGCAGGTTGATACGGTCGGTAACCGAATAAACGTTTTCGGCGCCGTCGTAAAGCAGGATGTTTTCCGATATGCGGCCGATAACCAGTTTGCGGATGAAATAGTCATAATTGAGATAATATTCGTTAACGGTTATGAGGTTCGGAAAAGTGTAGTTCCTTTCTTCACGGTAATGAGGGATTGAACCGTAAAATTCGATGCCGTTGAAGATGAGGCCGTCATTTAGTTTGAGAAAATTCCGATATTCGCCGGGAATGGCGGAAAAATTTCTGGCCGTAAGCTCGGCGTCAATCTTGGTCAGATTGGCGTCAACGGCCGGTTCGAAGACGACGCTGCCGGGCGATTGGCGGAAGTGGTTCAGATAACGGCTAATCATAATAAAACTTTCCTTCAAACCAGGGTAAGAAAATTTTTTTATGCAGGCGCAGAAAATTGTTTTCAATCTGCATGTCGATAATCCGATGAATGCCGGCATGATGCGGCCGGGTCTGAATCAGGCTGAAATTGTCGAAATCGAGACTGCCGCCGAAGTCGGCAGGAACTTTGAGATGAATGTTGTAGTTTTCCGGGGCGAAGCCTTCGCGCAGGCAGGCGATATCATTGTCGTTGAGGCCTGCGCAACGGCAGGCTTCGGCATCGGCATAGCCGATCAGTTTGAAAAAGCGGCTGCGCAGGTTATGATAACGGTCAAAAGAGCGGTTCATTTCCTGCCAGGATTGCGGCGCATATTCCTTTTCAATAATCCGGGTAGAGGCGGGCAGGCCGAATTCGGCAATTTTTTGCCTTACCGTTTCGTACAAAGCTTCGGGGTTGGGGGCGGTTATTCTTTCGTCAACGGGCGTTTCGGCAATTTGAATGTCGCGAATGCGGCTCTGATAAGCCGAATAGCCGCTGCCGATGAGATCGTTGTATGCGGCGAGCAGGGACGCGGCGTTACGGTCCGTTTTTTCCGGGGGCTTTTTTTTGACTGTCCGGTTTGACCATTCCCACATCGCATTGCTCCCGTGCTGCAGTTTTATCCGTTGTCGCTTTCGTCGTCGTCGAACTCGTCGTCGCCGTCGTCGGCTTCAGGATCATAATCAATGCCTAGCTTGGCCAGCATGTCTTCGTTGATGTCTTCGCGCTGAGCGACAATCCAATCAGGAACGTACGGAGACGGCGGAAGCGCCGCCAGTTTTTTCATGGTCGAGTCAAGATACCAGCGCGGAGAATCGGCCATAATCGGCCGGTCGATGAAACCCTGCATCAGGACAACCTGTTTCAGCATCGGCAGGCTCAGCAGCTGGGTCGTACTGATGACCGAAGTACCCTGCAGCTGATAAGACACGTTTTTGGCGAACGGGTTGGAACCTTTGCCCAGACCGCCTTCGTTTTTGGAATAGGAGGTGGTCTGCACGGTTTTGTTGCCGATCATTTTGGAAAAACGCTGGGCGGTTTGTTCGTTGTTCTGCGACAGAATGATTTTGCATGCGGTTGTGGAAATAACCGTTTCAAGGTCGTCCTTGCCGTATTTTCCCGAAATCTGACCGAGGTCCTGTCCGATAAGCAGATAAGAAACCTTTTGTCCGCGGCCGACCGCCGGGCCGTCAATAATCGCTTTCAGTTTCGGCATTTGCGGAAACTCGTCAAGGACGAACAGGCATGGGAAAGGCCCCATTTGTCCGTCGGTTTTGTTGACGAACTTCGGCGGGTTGGCAATCAGATAAGAAGACATAAGTTCAATAAATGTGCCGCTGATGACGCCCAGAGCGCGCGCGTCAACCTGGTTGACCGAAAGATATACCGAAATCGGTTTCCATTCGCCGGTAATCGGATCTTTCATGCCGCGCAGGTCTTTAAATTGCAAATCGGAGAAGCTTGTTCTGGACACAACCGCCGAGTTCTTGAAAATGCCGATGCCGGCAAAACCGGTGGACAATACCGAACCACGCTCTTTGTCCGGCATGGACGAAAGCTGGCTCAGCTCCGTGATGCAGCGCGGCGAATAGCCGAAGCGGCGGGCTTCGTCGACGGCTTCTTCCAGCATGGTGCGCATCGGGTCGGACATGGCGGCCATCTGGTCGCCTTCTTCAATACGGCGTTTGATGTCCTGCGCCTGCTTAATCTGAGCTTCGGTAATCCATTCCAGAATCATCGCCAGACAGGATTCATGGCCAATCCATTTTTCCGGGAGCAGCTGCCAGGTGCCGATCGGCAGGTAGTTGTCGATGGTAATGTTATTGTTGCGCAGGTTCTGAATGGCGCGCGCCGACATCGGGTCGCGCATGTCCAGATAATAGCCTTCAAGGACGCGTTTGTCCTCTTCGTCAAGCTTGCCTTCGTAAATGCGGCCGATGAAGTAGTCGTTGGCGCGGGCGCGCTCGCATTTGGAAGCAATAAAGTGAATGAATCCGGTCAGTGCGGCACGGCCGGTTTTTGACCAGTGCGGGTCGGCGCCGCCTTTGGGGTCTTCGACCAGAATATTGCACATTGAGTCGACATACATGTCGCGATCCGGGCCGGGGGCGGGCAGAGCGTTTGGCGACAGCGGATTCCAGCTCGGGTAGTAAATTCCCTCGGCCGGGTTGTCTTCCGCGCCCCAGTTGATGACAAAAACGGGACCGTCTTTGGCGCGGGCGCCGGTGGTGGAATAGCACAGTTCCGGTTTCGGGTCGTTGACAACGATGCTCAGGCCGTGCGAGTTGAAAATGGTCGGAATGACCACGCCGACGGTTTTACCGGTGCCCGGAGGCGCGCAGCAAAGCGTGGAGAGGGTTTCCTTCAGCATCAGCAGCCGTCCTTTGTATTTGCCGACAACCATGCAGAAACCGTCAAACAGTCCCATTTTTTTGATGTCTTTATATTCGGCGATGCGAGCCGAACCGTGAATGTTGGACTGGAAACGGTAAGGATTGGTTACCGCACCGATGATCAGGCCGGCAGGCAGGGCGACAATCGGCAGAATCGGAAGCCAGAGGCTGACCGAAAAGCTGCCGTGATATGCCGAAAGCTGACGGAACCAGTTCCAGTAGCGGGAAAACAGATATGACGGGTTGTCGAAAACGGTGGAGACGAATTTGCCGACGTCATTCAGCGAATCTTTGGAAATGCCCGAACCGATGAGATAGCCGAGCGGCATTGAAACAACCGCGAGTATGATGGTTACGATAAGGGTAATAACGACGGTCATTACCATCCACTGGACGGCGTGGTCGTATTCTTCCCATTCTTCTCCTCTTGATTTCAGAGCCATTGTTTTGCTTTTACACCTGTATTGTTGTTATGCTATGCTGCGAACGAGTTTTTTGACCTTTTCAAATTTGTCTTTGTCAATATGCCCGCCGGCCTCTTCCAGCGTTTTGGAGAACAATTTTAGTTCCTTGGGCGTGCCCCTGTCAATCCTGGTAACTGAAATATTCATTTCGTCCCAGGTTTCAAACATGTCTTCGGCATTGATAATATTGCCTATTTGAACAACGACGAAAGCCCTTATTTCAAAATTCATGTCGGACTCGGCCAGTTTTTCGGAAAGAATCTTGCGGGCAAGGTCAACTTTACGTACCGGCGAAATACGGTGGCTGCTTTCCGAAAACCACAGCGGTTCTTCGTCATTGAAACGTTCTTCGTCGGCCAGCCAATCGCCGGGTTCCTTATCGAGCAGACAGAGGTTTATCTGTTTGTCTGAGACGCCGATAAAGTCGATGACGCTGTTTTTGACGGTGGCGGCGGTGATGACTTCATAACCTTTTTGTTTCAGAACGTCGAGGGTGGAGTTTCCTGCCGGGCGGGGCTGTGCGGGAGACGGGGCGTCATTGCGCTGGGCGTTGTTTTTTTTGTCTTTGTTGTTTTTGCTTTTGGCCGGAGCCGGTTTGGGCGTTTCTTTCGGTTCCTCTTTGGGGGCTTCTGCGGGTTTGGCGTCGCTGAATTTTTTGTCGAACGAATCAAAGTCGAAATCAAAATCGTCATCCGTATCTTCGTCAAATTTAAACAACGAATGGTCAAATGTCGGGGAAACGGCCGGTTCTTCTTTTTTGGCGGCGGGTTTGGCCGGTGCTGCGGGTTTGGCCGAAGCGCTCAGTACGCCGGGACGAACCGGATCGCTGTAGTCGGTAATCGGAGCGCGGGTTCCGCGCGGGCGGATTTCCTTATAGGATTTTTTCTTCTTGACGACGGGGACGCCTGCGGTTTTGGCAATAATCTTGACCGGTTTATAGAAAAGGCTGCGAAAGGCGCGCATGGGAAAAAGAATGACGTTTAAGAATATTTTTCCCCACGGAATCAGGCTCAAAGCGGCCCAGCTGGTCAGCCACAGCGGAATGAACGTAAGAATGATGAGCACAAACGCCCATTCTTTCGGATCGTCGATAACCCATCCGTCGTTCCATTTTTCCCAGGCATAGTTCCAATGTGCGGCATTGAAAATGTCAAAGCGCCAGTTGCGGAGCATAACAACCCTTATGCCTTCCAGGAAAAAGATACTCCAGAAGCATCCGACAAAAATGATTCTTGTTAAGATGAATAAGGGTTTCAAACTGTTCTCCACATTTCCTGTTTTTCCGTCCCGCGGGCGGATTCTTCACCTTTATGACAGAGTATACTCTGAAATTGGTTAAAAAGTGTTTAGTAAATTGTTAACGCAACATTCTGTTCTGCCGCTATTTCTTTTCGGAGGCGGATATTTTCTCCTGAATCGAACGACGGATTTTTCCGGTTTCCTTTTCCCGGGGTTTGGTGCTTTCTTTCAAACGCTGTTCAATAATTTCTTCCATATTGGGTTTGCTTTTGGCTGCGCCCATGTTTTTAAGAATGATACGCGGCGTGTTTTCGCCGTATTTTCTGATCATACGGTTGTTATACCAGGTAATCGGAAAGAGCAGGATTTTGACAAAGCTGAGACGGTAGAAAAAGCGCCAGCCCCAGAACCACAGCGGAATAAGCGCCAGCAGCATGCCGACAAAAAGGTAGTCCCTGCCGGTTTTGATTTTGCCGCCGCTTTGCCAGAAAGTGTTGATAACCTGCCAGTCGCGCATGTTCAGAATATCAAAGTTCCATATTGAAATCATTATTATCCGGGCTGCATAGACGAAGACGACGGTCCAGACGGCTCCGACGATTGCGGCTTTGAGTATTTTAAATAATTTTCTTATCATCTGCCTTCAGTTCCTATGCGCCCCAAAGCGGCGACGCCGGAGAGCGAGTCTGCCATGCGCTGATTGCGTTCGATGTTTTCAACCTGATGCCTTTTGTCTTTGTATATTTTGGTAAAGGTATCAATGTTTTCGTCGGTAAGGCCAAGTTTCTGTTTGAGCAGGGCGACGCGGTCGCGGCGCTCGTTGTTCTGGTCTTTCTGAACAAGGTTTGCGGCAAAGGCGCGATTGACTTCTTCCATGGAAGCGCTGCTACCTTTGTCAAAGTCCATATCGGCAACGGCGGCTTCGTAGAGACCGCGTTTCTGTCCGGGTTCCGGCGTCGCGACCTTTTTCAGTTCGTCACTCAGAGCTACGACTTCCACGGCCAAATCGCCGCGCGGCTTTTTGTCCCGTTCGGTAAACTTGCGTTTGCTCATGGTTTTCTGCGCTTCTTTAACGGCGCTCTGAGAACTGTTAAACAGTTTGGCGGCAAGTTTTGCCGGATTGCCGCCGTTGGCTGCCTCCATATCCATCCGGCGGGCAAAAAGCTGCATGGCGTGGGCTTTTTGTTTGTCAAACTCTGCCTTAAGGTCTTTGCCCTGATAATAGTCTTTGTCTTTGGCTAAGTCGAGCGTCATGCCGGCGCGGGCATAGTTGGAGGCGAATTGCTCGGCGATGGCCATGTTTTCGTAAAAGTTTTTAATACCCTGTTCGGCAACTTTGAAAAACTGCTGTTTTTCTTTTTCATCCATATTGGCGAGCAGAACTTTGGTCGAATCCGAAACTTTGGCTTCGTTGAGTTTGCCTTCCTTAATCAGTTTCAGATTCTTGAGCTGTTCTTCCTGATGTTTGTCGATCAAATCGGAATTGGCCTGTCCGGAAGAAAGGGCATGGTCTTCTATCTGGTTGTAGCGGGTCTCGGTTTCATAGGTTTTGCCTTTTTCAATCTGTTTTTCGCGCATTCTTTCCAGCATTTTGCGCTGTGCCCAGTAATAGCCTTTGTCAAGTTTGGCCGCAGTTTTGGTCCAGAGCCAGTTGGCACCTTCCAGCAGCCAGTCCTCGTACATGTATTTGATAACGTCTTTTTCCTTAAACGGACCTTTTTTCTCCGGATCGGGATCTTGGTTTTCGTCACCGTCCTTGGAACCGGCGTCGGCAATTTTTTTGTCGCCTTTTTTATTCTGGTCTTCTTTGGCTTTGTTGTAGACGGCCTGTTCGTCGACAGAGAGCAATCCGCGTTTGTTCTTTTCTTCCAGAATGTTCAGGTAATCCTGCTGTTCGCTGACGGAAAGCGTATTGTAAGTCGGCGTTTCGTTAACGTTGGCCGTGTTTTCCGGACCGTTGTTTTCACTGACCTGAGCGATTGGTTCGGCGGTATTGGCATTTTCCCGGGCAACGGGTTTGATTTCGGAAACCGTCGCGGTCGGTTCCGGACGGGGAGCCGGTGCAGGTTGCGGCGCGTCCGTGCGGGGCGTCTGCTGCGGTGTCGGGTTGGTGTTCTGGTTGTCTGCCATTATTTTTGTCCTGTCAGTCTTTTAATTGTTTATATTCTAGCACTAAAATTCTTTTTTGTCTATATTTATTATATTTTCGCTAAAAGGTTTATGCCTTTATTTTCTTAAGGTAGCAGCCAAGTTCACGATTGACGCGGATGCCGTCCTGCGGCGTCGGCTTTATCAGGCCGAAAAAACGGGGCTGAAGCTTGGACGTGTCAATCGGGGCGTAGACCGCGGGGTTGTTAATCAGCACCTGATAGGCGCCGTCAGGATCTTTCTGAGCCGTTTTGAAATAGTTGTTGACGAGCCGCTCGGCGTCGACGGGGAACTTTTTCTTCCGTATGGCCTCAATGTATCGCTGCTTGCGCTCAATGCGGCGTTGGTGCTCTTCGTAAATTTCACGTTCTATTTTGCGGCGTTTGGCCTTCAGACGGCGTTCTTCCAGAGCGATTTCGCAGCCTTCCATTTCAATCAGGATTTCCACATAGGAGATGACGGCCAGCTGGAGAATTTCATCTTCGCAGTGTTCGGCAAAGTCGAGCAGTTCTTCATCGGAGGCTTCGGGATTAAGGCCGGCCAGTACCGGGCCGTGAACCTTGAACATAATTTCCCAGCCCTTGACGGCGTCATCGGCGATCTGCGAACCTGTCCGATATTTGTAATGCGGCGAAAGAAGCGAAGCGTCGACGCGAAAGTCGGGCGCTTCGGCGTCATTCATTCCGGCCATCATAACGATGGCGTTGCTGAAGTTTTTGTAAGCTTCAAACAGGGCTTTTTCGCCGTCGTCAAGAACCGGTCCCGCGTTTTTGGGTGCCGCGGCCGGAGCGGCTGCGGGCGCAGGTGCCGGCGGTTCTTCCGTTTTTTCTTCAAGGCCGGTATCAACGTCTTCCAGTTCGGAACTGATGAATTGGTTTAACAGCCGTTCAAACTCGTCGTCTTCGGCAACTTGGTCGTCATAAGACTTTGTTTCTGCCGGCAGGACGATATCTTCTTCGGGCGTTTCAACGGCGGGGCTGACCGGCGCGTTTTGCGGTTTCTTTTTGAACACTTTGATTTTCTTGGGGCTGTTTTCGCTCATTTTTAACCTCTAATCAACGCGGATGGTGGAAATTTTGCGTCCGGACGCCGTATCAAGAATGATGATGCGGTCGCCTTTGCCGCCGTCGGAAATGCCGATATACAACAGGTTGTCCCTGATTTGGATTTTCTGCAACGTGCTGCCGGCCGGTTCGCCGAGGCTGATTTCTTCCGGCAGACGCGGCGCGGAATGCGTTTTTTTAAATAAGGTTCCGAGCAGCATGAGACTGCCGAAGACCAGCAGGAAAGTAAGTATGAAAACGACGGTTTTAACCAGCTTTAATTTGTCCATGCGAATCTATCCTTGCCAAATTGCCTTTATCCATATATGTTAGCAGCTATTGGTAACTATATCGTAAATTTTTTGTTTGCGCAAATATGAATGAAGCTTCCGACAATATTTTTCTGAGCGCTCCGGTAGAACCCGAAGACAAGGGTATGAGGCTGGACAAGTTTTTGGCGCGGGCTTTTTCCGAGATTTCGCGTTCGCAGCTGCAGCGGCTGATTGCGGCCGGCTGCGTTACCTGTGACGACGATACGGTGGCCGACAATTCGTTTAAGGTTCGGACGGGCGACGTTTATCAGCTTTATGTTCCCGAGGCGGCTGACGCTGAGCCGTCAGCGGAGGATATTCCGCTGGAAATCGTTTATGAAGACGCCGATTTGCTGGTGGTTAACAAGCCTGCGGGTATGACCGTGCATCCGGCGCCCGGTGCGCGCAGCGGTACGCTTGTCAATGCGCTGCTCTGGCATTGCCGGGACAACCTGTCGGGCATCGGCGGCGTCAAGAGACCGGGAATCGTTCATCGAATCGACAAAGACACGAGCGGTTTGCTGGTGGTTGCCAAAAATGATTTGGCGCATCAGGGACTTTGTGCACAGTTTTTTGAGCACAGTATCGAGCGTACTTATTACGCGGTGGTTTACGGTCTGCCAAATCCGCTCAACGGCCGGATTGAAGCCAATATAGGCCGAAGCCGCTTCGACCGCAAGAAGATGGCTGTCCTGGAAACGGGCGGCAAGGCGGCGGCAACCAACTACAAAACGCTGGAGAACTTCAACAGTGCGGCGGCTTTGGTTCAGTGCAACCTGGAGACGGGGCGGACGCATCAAATTCGCGTGCATATGGCGTCAATCGGTTGCAATCTGGTCGGCGATCAGCTTTATGTTAAGAGCAAAAAAACTTCGCTCAAGGGGCTTGACGGGGAAACGAAAGCCTTTGTCAACGTCTTTCCGCGTCAGGCGCTGCATGCGGCGTCGCTGGGGTTCGTTCATCCCCGCAGCGGCGAAAAACTGCAGTTTTCCTGCGGGTTTCCGGACGATTATCTGCTTTTGCTCGACAAGTTGCGCGGCAGTCGGATATAGAACTAAAGGATAGGTTGCTTTTAAAGGGCGTTTTCTCTAAATTGGAACGGTCAACATTTCAAGAGGAGAATCCTTATGGATAATACTTTCGCTCTTAATGGACTTGACTTCTCGCCAGAAATTAACATGGCACGCTACTTACAGAGTATCCGCAAATTTCCGATTTTGGAACAGGACGAGGAATTCGAACTGGCAACCAGATACAAGGAAACCAAGGATGAAAAAATCGCTTACAAACTGGTTACTTCACACCTTCGTCTGGTGGTTAAGGTCGTATCCAAATACCGCGGATACGGATTGCCGCTCGGCGAAATGATTTCGGAGGGCAATATCGGTCTGCTTTATGCGGTCGACAAATTTGAGCCGTCCAAGGGGTTTCGTTTTTCCACCTATGCTCTGTGGTGGATTAAGGCCTCGATACAGAAATATATTCTCAATTCGTGGTCGCTGGTCAAAATCGGTACAACGGCCGCGCAGAAAAAACTCTTTTTCAATCTGCGCAAAATCAAGAACAAGCTTAATTTGATGGATGACCGCGAACTTTCGCACGAAATATTGGGTAATATCGCCTCTTCTTTGGACGTTACGGTTCAGGACGTTACCGATATGAACATGCGCCTGAAGTCGCATGACGGTTCGCTGAATGCGGTTTTGGACACTTCGTCCGAGAGTGGTACCGAGTGGATTGATTTTATTTCCGACTCAAAGCCCAATCAGGAAGAGGTTCTTGCGTACAGTGAGACAATGCAATACCGCCGCCGTCTGTTCAACGAGGCGCTCGGTTGTCTGAATAAGCGTGAAAAAGACATTTTGTTCAAAAGGCGTTTGGCCGACAAGGCGGTAACTCTTGACGACCTCAGCAAGGCCTATTGCATTTCCAAGGAACGTGTCCGGCAGATTGAGCTGAACTCGATTAAGAAGATAAGGAAGGCAATAGCTCAATAAAACTTTGTATAATGGTCATCTAGTACAGAAACGTCGGGGAAAAATTTTTAGTTACGCACTACACTTGGCTCAGGAACCTAAGCTCGCTGTGATCGCGGTTGCCTCCTGGCTCGCATAAGGTTTTCTGAGATGTTGCAGATAAAAAAGCGACGTTGGTTGTTTTTTTACTTAACCGTTGCTCAAAAAATTTTCCCCTTGTTTCTTACTATTTGCCTCACTCTCCGAGGTCTTGGTAAAACCTTGTATAGAGGGGAACTATCCGGGATTAGCTGGAAAAATGAATGTTTGCGTACTTCTTCGTATGCTTAAAGATCTATTCCTAAATCCTTACTGTTTCCTTTTTTAGTCTTTTTGGCGGTCAATGAGTTCGGAACCCCAGTCTTCGGCCAGATGCGTCAGTTTGGCGTCGATATTCTTGAGCCTTTTCTGTGCCGAGGCTTTGGAAAGGAATATAAACAGATTGGGGATTTCATAATAAGCGACCAGTCCGAGTCCCGCCGAACCAAGCATGATAATCAGATTAAAAATGTCGCCGACGATGAAAAAGGCATTATGTATCGTAAAAGTGTTGATAATGCTCATCAGATAAATAAAGACGCCGGCAAGGTTAAAACTGCCGACAATTACCAGTTTGTCGGTGTTTTTGGGGTCGGTAATCAAAATCGTAAAAGTCGGGAGCAGGCCGATAAGCAGAACCATGACCGCCGGCAGGGTGCTGATGACGATGAACATCAGGCCGATGAACAGAATCATCTTTTGGACGACCGAAAGTTTGCGGTATGATTTTTTGAGGTTGGCCAAAGGTTTTTTGGTATTTTCTTTTTTCATTTGATTACCCACAGAATGAGGTTGAAGACGAAAGAAGCCAACATGACCATGATGGCCAGAATGGACGTGAACCGGATGGCCAGACTGCGGGCTTCTTCATCCATTTTATAACTGTTGTTAACCAGCTTGTTTTTTTCGGCCAGCAGAAAGTTGATGTCGCTGACGGCTTTTGTGTAGTTGGCCTTGTCCTTGTTGCGAGCCTCTTCGTTTTCGAGAATGTCGCAAAGTTCGTGCAGTTTGCCGTTTTTGTTGATTTTGAGAAGTTCGCGTTCCAAAAACTTCTGGTATTTCAGGTTATGGTAGCTTTTGATGATTGCAACCGAAGAACTGGCCAGCCATTGAGAAAGGTGGGGCAGCTGTGCCGGACCGAATTTGTTTTGCATGCTGGTATACAGGCGCAGAATGGCGCTGGCCTGCAGATAATCCTTACCTGAACCGAGGTCGGTAAGAATACCGTCGATTTTTTTGCCCATTTTGCAACGCAGGTAGGCAATGATGTTGCGGTCGTAAGGCATGCTCTTGACAATCTGCCGGGCGTAGGTGTTGTCCAGCGCGCGCAGTATCCGGGTCGGCGAATTGACGAATTCGTCGCCGAGCAGCGGACTGACACAGGGAATGTCATCGTCGAAGTCATACATGATGCGATCAAGGCCGTAACCGATGTCCTGACGGTTGATGTATATGCGGAATTCGGCGGCATTGGCCGGCGAACGCATGTGTTCCTGTTCCAGATACCAGAGCTTTATCAGTTCGGAAGAAAACAGTTCATGAAAAACCTTGGTGTCGGAGCCTTTGCGCAAGGCATAGAAAATGGCTTTCGGGGCGCCGTCGGGAAAAAGGCACAGGTCGCGGAGACGGAGAGGCAGCTCCGGCGCCAGCATGATGCTGATTTTAGCAATGATGACGTCGGTGCTGGTCGAGCCTTCCGGCGAAGCCGTGAGCATTTTTTCGATTTTGCCGGCCAGTTTTTCATTTTCAAGGCCGTTTTTAATCCAGTCGAGCAGTTTTCCCGAGCGTACGAGTTCGTATGCTTCCTGCGGCGCCGCACTGATGGCGATGGCAAAATCGCGTGCCGCGTAGAATTTTTCGCCGTTGAAGGAGATGGTGCGTTTGGGGCGGTCGGTTGTGCCGCTGCTGGTGTAATTGTTTGATTTGCCGTCCAGCAGATTATAGGCCTGGACGTAATTGAGGCGCGCATCGACGTTATCGTTGAGCAGGCTGCGGAGAACGGGCGAAATCTGGTTGGGGATTTTGTCGTCGCCGAGCAGCGCCTGATAGCTGCCTTTTTTCTGCTTGATGCGCAGGAGTTCGGGCGTGCTGATGTCGCCGCCGAGTTCATGTCCGAGGTAAAGCGCGGTCATGACGGCGCCGATAGCATAAATGTCGTTTTTTTCGCTGCCGTTGCCGCGGCCTTCCGGTATGGACAGCATGTCTTCGATCGTTTCGTAAGCGGCCGGCTGGTAGAAGGCCGGAAAAGAAGCGGCACAGTCGCCGATGAGGATTTCGGTTTTTTCGGCGTTGGCATAATAAAGGTTGTCGGCGCGGATGGCGCGATGGGTAATGTTGTAGTTTTTGAGAGCTTCAACGGCGGAAAGCAGGCTGATGAGCGTGTTCTTGAACTTTTCGGAGCTGCGGATGTCCAGTTCGGTTTTGCCGCCCTCGAAAACTTTGCCGTAGGGGATTTTATAAATGAGAGCCAGATTGCGCGACTTTTCGGGCAGCCAGGTAACGATGCCGAATTCGACAAGTTTCATCAGGCTGCGGCATTCGATGGATTTGACATAAGGAAGAATGGTCGAGCGCGGGCAGGTGGCGTTGCTGCAAAGCAGGGCAAAAAGGCCGCGCTTGGTATCTATGCGGTCTATGACGCGAAAGGCTTTGGCGCCGTTGCTGTCAAGCCAGGGTAGCGGCTGGGCGTAGTCTATTTCGTATCTTTCCTTGACCAGAAATCTGTTGGCTCCGATTTCGCTGCTGCTTTCTGCAGGTTCCGCGGTGTTTTCGGGAGCCGTTTCCGGGGCTTCGTTTTCTTCTTCTGCCATGGTTCGTGTCCGTGTTTTGCTTAAACCAGTTTAGTTTATCCTAAACAATTAAGGTTAACAAAGAGCAAATATTTTGCGCGAACATCCGCAATAATTTAATTGTCTTTTGCAAATAAAAACCTTAAGATGAGGTTCATAGGTAGAATGTTTGTGGAATTTTGCAATGGATAACGCCAATCACAGCCGGGTTTTTGACACCGAAACGATTAATTTTCTGGAAAGCGTCAGCGACAAAGCGCACGGCAAAAGCGTCGATCTGGGGATTCTCAGTTCGGCCGGCAGTCTGAATATTGATCTTAACGCGCTGGAGAGTTTGGACGGCACGCCGAAACTGAAGTCCATCAAGCAAAGCCGGAAAGCGGATCGGGACGACGAAGAGGAGATTGCTGTTCAGGATTTCATCGAAGAGGCGGACATTCATCTGAAAGACATTATCAACAAGGTTTTCCGTAATTCCGAACGTTCGTTCGTAATCGTCCGCGACGATAAAATCGAATATGCCAACAAGACGTTTTTGAAAGTTCTCGGCGTGGCCGGCGAAAGCGATGTGTTAAAGAAAAATTTTCTCAAATTCGTGGTTAAGGAAGATTGGAACCTGCTGGCCGAGAATATCGGCGAAATGCTGACCAACGACAAAAACCTGATGGTACGCCTGCGTCTGGCGGACAACAAAGTGCAGCGGATGAACTTTGAAGCGGTGTATCTGCCGGACAATCAGCATTTTACGTTTATTCTCATCGGCAGCAGGATTATGACCAAGGCCAATCTGGTTTCCGGGCTTTACGACGACCTGACCGGCCTGCCCAATTTTTATCTGCTGGAGGACCGCGTGCAGATGGCGGTCAACGCCGAAAACTACAAAGATATCCGCCAGAAGAAGAACATGATTGCGCTGGCAGGCATCAGCATAGACAATATGAAGGTTTTTAAGAACATGGGCATTGACGACCTGATTCTGCGCAAGCTTTCGGAAAGGCTGGTCCTCAGCCTTAGAAAGACCTTTACGGTTGCCAGCGGATTAAAGTATCAGTTCTGGGTTCTGATTCCGAATGTTGACAACATGGAAAACCTTGATGTGGAAATCAAGCGCATTAAGGCGGCTTTTGACGAGCCGGTGGCCGACAATTTTACCGAACACCATCTTGACGCCAGCATCGGCGTAAGCATTTTTCCCGAGCCGGCAACTTCGGCCAAAAAACTTATCGAGCAGGTTATTCTTTCCATCCAGAAGGCCCAGCGCGACGGGGGCAAACGCATCGTCGTTTTCGGAGCTTAAGGTTTCAGCGCTTCTTCCAGCGAAAAGCCGAGGCGCAGTATTTTGTGCGCGGCTGGCGTGTAACTGCCGTTGGAATTATGCACGGTCAGGCCGGGGCAGATGACGGCGGGAGCCTTGGAATCTTTGCGAGCCGCGACAATAACCCGTTTGGCGTCCTGACCGGGTTTGGAAAACAGCGGAACAATGCGTACGGCTCCCATTCGGCCATGCAGGCAGGCCAGAATTTCGGTTATGGCTTCGGCGCGGTTAATCATATAAAAACACCCCTGCGGACGAAGCATTTTCAGACAAAAGCTTATCCAGCCCGAAAGGCTGAAGTTTTTGCCGTTGTGGGCAAAGGCCTTGCCGGGGTTCGGCGAGGGCATGTCATGTTCGGAATATGGCGGATTGGTAATGACGTGTGAAAAAGCGCAGGGCGGCGGGCAGTTTTTTTTGTCGGCAATATCGGCGTTGACGAAAGTCAGAAACCCGTCGAATCCGTTGGCGGCGGCGCTCATGTTTGACAACTCGGCCAGTTCAGCCTGCAGTTCAAGTCCCGTAATTTTGGGCCGCAGCGTTTTGAACCTTTCGGCCAGGCAGAGGGCGACGGCGCCGGTGCCGGAACCGACGTCGAGAACGGCGTCGCCGTCTTTTATCCGGGCAATCAGGGATGACAGAATAACCGCGTCGGTCGAAGCGCGGTAACCGTTCAGCGGCTGAAAAATTCTGACCCTTTTGTCAAGCAGATAATCCTCGGAATATTCCTGCATAAACCAAACTCTCCTGTTGCTTTGTCATAAACGCTGATATAACATAACGTATAAAATTTATGAAAGGAAGAAAAAAGATGAAGACCTTGATTGCCATTCCGGCGCGTTACGGCTCGACCCGCTTTCCAGGAAAGCCGCTGGCAAAAATCGCCGGCAAGGAGATGCTGCTCCGGGTTTGGGAAAACGCGCAGAAGACGGCGGCAAAATTTGAAGACTGCCATGCCGTGGTGGCGACCGACGACGAGCGGATTGCCGATTTCTGCAAGAGCAAAAACATCGCCTGCGTGATGACTTCGCCGGATTGTCCGACCGGAACCGACCGCGTGGTCGAGGCGGCCGAGAGTTTTGCCGACAGGCCGGAATTCGTCGTCAACCTGCAGGGTGACAATCCGATTTGTCCGCCATGGTTTGTTGAGGCGGTCATTGCCGAATACTACAATAACAACGCGGTGGAAACGGTTACGCCGGTGGTTAACCTGAGCTGGGAACAGCTGGACAAGCTGCGCGAGAACAAGAAAGCCACGCCGTTCAGCGGTACGACGGCCGTATTTGACAAGAACGGCGACGCCTTTTATTTTTCCAAAAACATCATTCCGGCTGTCCGCAAGGAAGAAAAGGTTCGCGCGGCAATGCCGATGTCGCCGGTTTGCCGCCAGGTCGGACTGTATGGTTACCGGATGGACATTCTGCGCAAAATAGCCAAACTTCCCGAGGGTGTTTACGAAAAGCTGGAAGGGCTGGAACAGCTGCGCTGGATTGAAAACGGCATTAAGGTTCGCTGCGTGAAAGTCGATTATCGCAATTTTGAGAAAATGTCTTCGCTTTCCGGGGTTGATTCGCCGGAAGACGTTGCCAGAGTGGAAGCGGTTTTGGCTGAGACGGGAGAGTTTTAATGACAACGAGAATTATCATTGCCAGACACGGCAACACTTTTGCAAAAGACGAAACGCCGCGGCGCGTCGGCGGACGGACGGATTTGGATTTGGTCGAGGAAGAGCGCGGCCGGAACGTGGGGCGTTATCTGAAAGCCAAAGGCCTGATTCCGGCGTTGGTTTTTGCCGCTCCTCTGAAACGGACCGTCAATACTGCCAAACTGGCGATAGAGGAAATGGGCGGCGGCATGCCGCTGGAGATTGACGACTCTTTTCGCGAAGTTGATTATGGGCCGGACGAAAATAAAACCGATAACGAAGTTATGCTGCGTCTGGGGCAGGTTTATGCGGCCAAAGAAGGCAAAAATCCGGCGGAGATGAGCGAAGACGCGCTGACGGATGTCGGCCGTCATGTCATTGACCTATGGAATGAAAAGGCGATAGTGCCGGACGGCTGGAAAGTTTCGCCGGAAGACTGTATTCATGCCTGGATGAAGTTCGGCGAAAAGGTTTTCAAAAATTTTCACGGCGAGAACATTATGGTGGTATCCAGCAACGGCGTTATCCGTTTTGCGCCGTATCTGACTGGTGATTTTAACGGTTTTGCCGGAGAACATGATATAAAAGTGACCACCGGCGGCGTCTGTGTGTTTGAACGCGAAGACGACGAAGAGAACTGGCATTGCACGGAATGGAACGTTAAGCCGAAGAAATATTTTGAAAGTCTGCCTGATTAGACGATATTGTAAAAAAATGTTGTTTTTTGTCTGAAAGTAAAGTATCATTAAACGTGATATAAGTTTTTTTGTCTATTGTTAATGATATAAAACCGGATTTTAAATTTACAAGGCATTGAAAAATTCGTTTCAGCGACGATTTTTCACTTAGCAGGTTTTGGTCAAAGAGTTATACGCGATAACCGCCCGGCTGTTTTTCAGTATGGAACCATGTGTTTCAGGGATCAGGATATAAAATCAAAAGCTGTTATTTAAAATGTGCAATGTTTTTTGAAAGAACGTTTTATTGTTTTAATTTTATTTTTATGTACGGATATGAAGATCGCGAAAGTAAGAATTGGTCTGTTAAGAAAATTATGAAGTGGGTTGGTGCCGGTATCGGCAGCCTTTTGGTGCTTATTGCCCTGATTTCGGCCGTTTACTCCATAAGCCCGGGATACAGAGGCGTTCTGATTACGTTGGGGAAGGTCAGCCAGCACTCGTATATAAACGGTGTCGGTTTTAAGTGGCCGTTTGTTTCTTCAATGATAAAAATGGACGTTCGAACCCGGAAAATGACGGATAAAACCTCAACATACACTTCGGATATTCAGACGGCCGATTTGGAGTATACGTTTACGTATGACTTGAATCCCGAAAATATTCATATATTGTATGAAAAAGTGGGTTTGGATTATGAAGCAAAGGCAATCCTTCCGAGTTTGAACGACGTTCTCAAGGATGTTATCGGCAAATGGCAGGCACAGGAACTGGTGGCAAACAGAGACAAGGCCAGAGTAGATGTGGTTGCCGGTTTGCAGGAGCGTTTGGACAGACGTTTTTTTCAAAATATAACTTTTCAGTTTATCAATATAGATTATTCGGATAAGTTTGAGGGAGCGATCGAAGACAAGGTTATTGCCGAGCAAAAGGCTCAGGAGGCAGTAAACAACACCAAACGCATAAAGGAAGAGGCGGAGCAAAAGCTGATTTCCGCCAAGGCAGAGGCCGAAGCAATGGAAATTAAGTCGGAAGCTTTGTCTAAAAACAAAGGCCTTACGGAGTATGAGGCTGTGCAAAGATGGGACGGAAGATTACCGCAGTATATGCTGGGCAATTCGGTGCCGTTTGTAAATTTGGGCGGAAAATAATCTGTCCGACGTTTGAAAAAGAGGTTCTGTTTTATCAGAACCTCTTTTTTTAAGCCTTGTATGAAGCGCGGCGGATGCGGTCGTTGATGGCCAGTCCCAGTCCGTGTTCAGGAACGGGCGACATGGCAAGTCCCGTATAACCGGGAGCAGTATCGGCCCGACGAAGAAAGGCAAAGAGATTGGCGGCCGCTTCGCGGAGATCTCCGGCAGGGCTGAGGTTCAGGTCGCAGTCGGCGATTTTGCCGAAACCGATGAAAAACTCGCCGGGTTGGCGGGTCGCGGCGTTTATGCGCAGCGGGTGGTTGGGGGCATAATGTTTGAGCAGCTGTCCGGGAGCGCTGGGCTGGTTGGGATTGCCCTGCGAAAGCAGAACTTTCTCGTTGAGGAATTTTTCCAAGTCTTCTTTTGATGTGCCGCCGGCGCGCAAAATGACCACATTTGAGCCGGTAACGTCGATGATGGTTGATTCAACGCCAACCGCGCAGGGGCCGCCGTCCAAAATCATGTCGACCTTGTCGCCGAGACTGTCGAATACATGCTGTGCCGTGGTCGGGCTGATGGATTTGAATTTGTTGGCAGAGGGCGCGACAATCGGTACGCCGCTTTTTTTGATGAGATCCAGAGCGACCGGATGCGCCGGCATGCGAACGGCTATGTTGGGCAGGCCGGAACAGGCCAGGTCGATAGCCGCGTTATTGTCGCTGCGTTTGAGCACCATGGTCAGCGGTCCGGGCCAGAATTTCCGGGCCAAAGCCATAATGCGTTCGTCGGTCCGGGCATAGGTTTTCAGAAAATCGGTTTCGGCAATGTGGGAAATCAGCGGGTCGAAAAACGGGCGCTGTTTGGCTTCGAAAATTCTGGCAACCGCCGCGGCGATATAAACGTTGGCGCCGAGACCGTAAACGGTTTCGGTCGGCATGGCGAAGAGACCGCCGCTTTTGACGGCCAGCGCCGCCCGTTCAAGATTATGTTCGTCGGGTTGAAAAATGTTGTTCATGGCCTAAATCTTCAAAATGTGCAGGATTGCCGGTTCAATGTCCGAATATTCTTCTAGCACTTCCATATCTTCTTTGTCAATGATTTGATACCGCCGGCATTCGGCATTGTAAGCCAGATAGTCGAATTCGTCGCGGCCGAGTATAACAAGTTCGGGGCGGCCGGAAAAAGGACTCATTTGGTTGGCCGGGACAATGTCGAGGAAAATTCGCCCTTCGGGAGCAATGCCGAAAATGCCTGCACCGTCGTAGGAAATGCCGTTGCAACGGTGTAAAAACTCCAGAAAACCTTCGGGAAGCGGGGCGTTGCGGTTTTGAGCCAGTTCTTTTTGAGCCAGAATTATTTTTTGGACATTTACCGGCTTGCCGAGGTATCCGGGACGGATTTTGCGCAGGCGTTCAAAAAGCCGGTTCATCTTTTGCCTCTCTGTGCACGCAGCGTGTATTGGATGAGTTTTTCGAACTTCTGTTCGTCTTCAAACTGGCTGATGGTTTTAATGGCGGATTTCTTGGCGGCACGCAGTGCCAGATATTGTTTGCGTTTTTCAATCAGCTCGTTGCGAAGGCTGAGGTATTCGTCTTTTTTGCGGGAGATTTTTTCAATGCGTTTCAGCAGCCCTTTCGGTTTTTTTCTTTTTTGTTTGGGGAGCGCTGCTTCTGCGGCAGCCGTTTGTCCTTTTTCTTCTTTTTTTGGCGGCTGCCGGGTTTCCGGTTGGGTTTGAGTCTTCGTTTCCGTAATTTCCTGCAAAATTTTGCCGAGTTTTTCCTGTTTTTGTTTCAGTTTTTTCTGCTGTTTCTTTTCGCGGCGCGAAATTTTGGCTTTGGGCTGCCAGTATTCGTCGCTTTTTTCGAGCAGGAGCTGTTTGCTGCGGAAAGAGTCCAACGCTTCTTTGTTGTACTGTTTGTAATGCGTTTGTCCGAAGTCGCATTCTATTTGGAAAAGTTTGTTGAAACCGCCGTAGAACGCAAGGTTTTCGCCGATTTCGATGCGGGAAACGTAGTATTCGGCGCCGTTGACCATGCCGGTCCGGTCAAGAGAGTGGGCAAAGAAGTGATAGGGCTCGATAATCAGGCAGAGGTTTTTGAATTGGTTTACTTCGGCAAAATTGGTCTTTTCGCCGCTGTCCTGAACGGCGACCTTATGATGTACGGTAAGTTCGGGTCCGGTAACCGGATTGCCGTTTTCGTCCCGGGCCAGAATGACGCTGACGAGCCCGGCGGCACGGATGCCGCCTGTCCGTCGGTTATCGGATCTCCGGCGCGGGTTTCTTCGGGAATAAGTTTGCGCTTTTTCAGCGGTTCCAGCATTTCCTGCGTATAATTCGTTTCAAGGACGTCAAAACCGCCGGTTACGCCGTATTGTTCCATGTGGCGGATGAGCGTTTCGGTATAGCGCGGGTCGTAACCGCGCAGTTCCATGATGCGGCGCAGCGATGTCTTGTTGCGGCGGATAAAGGCTTTGACAAAACGGTATTTGGCTCCCAAAAACAAATTAGCCCGCTCATCCTTTTCGGCGTCGGGCTTGCTTTTGGCAATATAGCGGTTGTAGAGTATCTGAGAGAAGTCGTAGGCATTCAGGCGCTTGAAGTCCTGAGGCGAAATGCCTTCCTTTATCAGCAGCTCGGGAAGGTTGCGTTCCAGCAGCCGGAAGCTGCGAAACTGCCGGAAGACCGTCCAGGACGGCGACTGGCTCAAATCGTAATCGGCGGGTCTGACGCCGGCGGTTTTTTCAGGGTTTCGCTGCCGATAGGTTTCGGAGAGCTTTTTGGAACTTTTGCCGTCCTTCTTTTCGTCGATTTTATCGACCGTGCCGTAAAAATCCATGCGGATAATATGTTTTATTTCGCGGGGCAGGGCGTAGTGGCGCTTGTTGATACATTTCATGCCCCAGGCGTGGAGCTGTCCGGCCAAATCAAGGCGGAGCTGTTCGCGCGCATCGTCCTCGGTTATGTGCGAGCGGGCGGCAAACTCGCGGACAAAGCTTCCCTTGTAGAGGTTTTCGATATCGGCCTGAACGATGGTTGCGGCGTTTTTCTCCAGCATGAGAATATCGTCACAGGTTTCGGATATCTTGTTTTGATAGAAGCTGTCAAAACTGTTGATGTCGCTGTGCGGGGCGGCGGCATTTTCGTCGGGAATGGGAAGGTTTGAAGCGGTAATGGAGTCGAGAATCCGGTCAAGAGAAAGGTCTGCTTCGTCGACGAAGTCAGGAAACGCATCGTTTAATTTCTCCACTCGTTTCTTAGCCAAAACTTTTCTCGTTTGTCAGAAATTATTTATTTTGTCCAAATTTTACATTATTTTTTTGATTTTTACCAGTTTAAATTAGGGTTTTGTTATTTATTTCTGTGTATAATCTGCAAAAAGTTTACCATTGTAGGGGGAAGACGTATGCTCGAGATAATTTTCAATAGAAAATGCACGGAAAAGTGCGATGTGAAAGTCATCGGGCTGGCAGAAAAGCAGAGTTTTTGCGACTCGGCTTTTGTGAAATTTTTGGACAAAGAGGAGTGCCGGATTCTGCATCAGGCGATTAAGGCCGAAAATTTTACGGGCAAAAGCGGCACCTGGGTTGACAGCTATTCCGCCAAAGGGCGACTGATAGCCGTAGGTCTGGGCTGCCGGCCGCAGAAGCTTGATTTGCGAAAAACCGGCGGACGCCTTGTGCGCCGGCTTTCAAAAAACCGGGTGGCGAAATTCTGGGTCGGCGACGTCAAGGGCTGCCGCCTGAGCCAGGAGGAAATTGCGCATAATGTTGCTTTCGGCATGCTGCTGGGGTCCTATCGTTTTGACAAATATTTTACCAGAAAACCGGCGGAAGACTATCCGGTTCTGGAGAAGGTTTATTTCGACAGCGCCGAAAAAGACAAAATCTCGCTGGGGGATTTTGTGGATATGGCTTCTTTGGCCAACGCGGTGCGCTATGCGCGTGACCTGGTCAACGAACCGGCCAATTTTCTGACGCCGGAAGCCTTTGCTTCGGACGTAGAACGGCTGCGGTATCTGAAACTGGACGTGGAAATTCTGGATGAACGGGAACTCCGCAAGCAGGATTTCAACATGCTGCTGGAAGTTGCCAAAGGTTCGGAAGCCAGGCCCCGGGTCGGCGTGATGATATGGCACGGCGACAAGCGCCGCAAAGAAATGGACGCGGTGCTGGTCGGCAAGGGCGTAACCTATGATGCCGGAGGAATTAACCTGAAAGACCGCAAGAACCTGACGAATATGTATGCGGATATGGCCGGTGCGGCCGCCGTTGCGGCAACAATGAAGTCAATTGCGCTGGAGCGCCGAATGGTAAACGTGGCGGCAGTGGTCGGGCTGGTAGAAAACATGCCTTCCGGCCGGGCGCTGCATCCGTTTGACGTTATCCGGTCAATGTCGGGACAAACGGTCGAAGTGACGAATACGGACGGCGAAGGGCGCCTGTTGCTGGCCGATCTGCTCTGGTATGCGCAAAAGCGTTTTGAACCGCCGCGGATAATCGACATCGCCACGTTGACCGGAACCGTCGCTTATGCGCTGGCCGGGCAATATGCCGGAATTTTCGGCAATGACAAAAAGCTGATTGCCGCGTTGACCGAAAGCGGCGCCGAGTGCGGCGAGCTTTTGTGGGAACTGCCGCTGAACGATGAATTTGACAAGTGGATTGATTCGGACGTCGCGGACATGAAAAACGTCGGCAAAGACGTTGGCGACGGCTCGCAGGCGGCGGCTTTCCTGCAACGCTACATTCGGAAAGGCGTCAGCTGGGCGCATATCGACATGGCGGATATGGAGATTGCCGGCGAAGATACGGCGTTGTGCCCGAAAGGGGCGACCGGTTTCGGCGTGCAGCTGCTGAATCGGTATCTTAGAAATCTGGAATCGGAGAAAAAGTAAAATGAAGAGAGACGAAAGAATTGTCAGGCTGGCTGAAAACGTCGTTAATTATTCGGTCGGCGTGCAGAAGGGCGAACGGATTTACGTTGAATGCTTCGGCGCGTCGGCGCAGCCGGTGTTTGAGGAAGTGATTGCCGCGGTAACGCGTGCCGGCGGCGTGCCGTTTTATTACTGCAACGACAATGCCTTTATCCGCGATTTTCTGCGCTGTGCGGACGAGGCGCAGATTAAGGCCTATGCGGAAATGCACCGGGGGCTGATGGAAGACTGCGCCGGATATGTCGGCATCCGCGGTTTTGACGATATTTTTGCGCTTTCCGAACTGCCGGCGGAAAAGAACGCGCTCTGGGCTAAATATTTCTGGGAGGCGGTACATACCCGCGTGCGGCTGAACAAGCGCTGGTGCGTCATGCGTTATCCGAACGTGACGATGGCGGCAATGTCGAAAATGTCGCTGAAGGAATTTGAAGACTTCTATTTTGAAGCCTGTCTGCTTGATTATCGCAAAATGGGCGCGGCGATGAGCGGTTTGCAGAAACTGATGGAAAAGACCGACAGGGTCAAAATCATTGCGCCGGATACGCATCTGGAATTTTCGATTAAGGGAATTCCGGCCGTCAAAAGCGAGGGAAAGCGCAATATTCCCGACGGCGAGGTTTATACGGCGCCGGTTAAGGATTCGATTAACGGTTATGTGCAGTTTAACACCGACAGCGCCTATCACGGTTCGGTATTTTCGCGCATCAGGCTGGAATTTAAGGACGGACGGATTGTAAAGGCTTCGTCACAGGTTAACGACGAGCTGTTTCAGAAAATCCTGGATACGGATGAGGGGTCGCGTTATATGGGCGAGTTTGCGCTGGGCGTGAATCCGTACATAACGCATCCGATTTTGGACATTTTGTTTGACGAGAAAATCGGCGGCTCTTTTCATATGGCCATCGGCAACGCCTATGAACACGCGTTTAACGGCAACCGTTCCGCCAACCACTGGGATTTAATCCAGATGCAGGACGGTAAACACGGCGGCGGCGAAATCTGGTTTGACGACGTGTTAATCCGCAAAGACGGGCGTTTTGTGCTGCCGGAGCTGGAAGCTTTGAATCCGGAAAATCTGAAATAGAAAAGCGAAGAACCGCGTCCCGGTCAGGGAGGCGGGGCTTTGCCGACGGAAACGGACAGCCCTTCCGCAAAACAGTAGCCTTTTTCCGGCGAATCCGAAACGACATAATACTTTTTGTCGCGCAGAAAGCCTTTGCCGGGCGGGACGGGCTGCCAGTTGAGCGTATTGAAGTCATACATGTCAAACAGCACGTAATCGTCGGTAAAGGCAGCCAGCAGACGGAATTTGTTGGCTTCGCATCTGATTTTCCAGACCGGAATAACGTAGTTTTCGCATTTGGAAAATTCAGTGTTGAGCCTGCCGTCGTTGATGATGGTGCATTTGTTCAGCGTGGCGCTGAGCGGTTTTTCTCCCCAGACCATGGCGACAAACTTGGCCATTTCTTCGTTGTCGATATACGCGAGGGAAAATATGGTCCAGTCTTCGAGTTTCTGTCCGTCGATTTCAACGGTTTCGTATTCGAAACAGAAGATTTCCTCGTCACAGACGAAAGTCGTGCCGGCGGGAATTTCGCAAAGCAGGCGGATGTCCCTGTAAGGCGCATAGCTTTCTTTGTGATAAAAAGCCGGAATGGTAATTATGCCAAAGGTTCCGGCATAGCAGACCCATTGAATGACGCGCAGCTGTTCGGGCGGTTTGGAGCCAATGAACAGTTTGGGCAGCGGTTCGGTACGAGTCAGCAGGGTTAATCCGAGAACGATCTTACCGTAATAACCGTTTCGGGCGAATTCCTTTTTGGCGGCGGACCACGATTTGAGCATGCAGAAATCGTCGGTCGGGCGCAGATACTTTTTTTCCATAGGCTGTTATTTTAGAATAATGACTATAAATTTAGAATATTTTGTCCAAACAAAATAGCGCGTCCCTTGTCAAAATGCAATAAAAAAGATGAAATTTTGCGAAGAACGTCATTTTTTGACAAAAGTGGTTTACAATTCGGCAAAAGATGATACATTAGCAGGCCTGTGATTAGTTTTTTAGATATATTAACTTTTTAAATGTTTTTATCATGGAACATTTTATTATTAGCGGTCTTAACGAACAACAGACCCTGGTGTGTTTAATTGTTGCGGCTTTTGCCTTTATCGGCGCTGCGGAGTATTTAATCGGCCTTATGGCTGCGAAGAGCGTTGTCCCTGCTTTTGTTCCGGCTTTTTGGCAATCCGGCGACGGGGACGGCGGCTGTGGAAATCGTGTTGTTAAATGCGATTTGATGTCGGCTCGCAGCGGTTCGGTTTCGGCGGCAAAGGCGACGTCCGGCAAGAAGTTTACCCGCGTGACCAGTTCACATGTTTCTTATTCCGGTGAGGAACTTAAGAAATTGAGAGCCGAGTTTAACCGTCTGAAAAATCAGATGCTGACGCAGGGAAAACTCAGCCCCGAACAACAGCGCGACTATGAACGGACGCGTCAAATTCTGGCTCACTACGGTCTGAAAGTCTGATAAACTTTGTTAACCTTGAAAACGCGGCGGCTTTTGTGAAAAAGCACCGCGTTTTTTTTTCGTTGCCTTGCAAGCTGTTGCCGGCTTGACAAGGGGACGCCCTTGAGCGCAAGCTGGCTGTGGCGCGAACCTTTGTTGAAGCGCGCAAGCTGTTGCTGAGGCCGAGCCTTGTATTTTCTTTGTCATCCTCGGGCAAGCGCAGCACGACCCGGGGAGCCATGGATGTCCGGGGCACATGCTCAGCGTGTTTCCCGAGTTTGTCTTGTAAGCCTCGTGGCTTTCGCTGTCGCTTGACCGCTCGCCAACAAGACTACACCGCAGCCGGCTCGCAGCTTCACCGGAGCTG